>CEPQ01009740.1_pt1 | contig 23900 bp, 21 predicted proteins | sample 530411 | NCBI WGS metagenome assembly CEPQ01 (sample SAMEA2620039, study PRJEB7988) | marine metagenome | isolation source: saline water (ENVO:00002010), including
TAGAGCACGATATCCGGGCGCTTGGTGTTGGCCTTAGCATCAGCGCCTTTGACAGTGACTTCTTCGGCAATGGCGAAGTGGTTGCGTTCAGGATGCTTCCAGTCGATCAGCCAGACGGTTTGGGTGTTCTCCCCTACCTCGGGCTTGATCTTCACGCCATAGCGCAGCAGCTCATAGACCGCTCTATTGCGGTCATACAGGCCCTTGCTGACGTCGTTGGCCGCCCTGTTCAGCTCAAAGATGGCCCGGCTGGCAAGATTGGCTTCAGCGCCCTGCTCAAGCAGCCAGCCACGCAGCAGTTCCGCCTCGATATTGGCGTTGTTAGGGCGGTCGGCCCAGTCGCCGAGGTGCTCATAGCCCAGCACCTGCTGAAACAGTTTGGCCACACGTTGCTGGGTCTTTTTTTCGATCTGGCCGACTGAGTTCATCGGTGCATTTCCTTCTGCAAATTAATGCCTATTCAGTCCGCAATGCGCTTCGAGTTGGTTTCAAACAGTCGCTCAGTGATGGCTCCCCGGAAAAGCTCTTCGTTCAGGAACTGGAGCAGCTTCTTAGCCGGGGCCTTCTCGGCAGGAAAAACGATGCGATCTTGTCCAGTGCTGTTGTCGATCTGGATGTCCAAGTCGTATCCCATCGAGTTCTGAACAATCTGGGGAACGGTGTACTGGTCAAGGATTTCCGAGTCTTTGAGCAGCGCAAAGCGCTTGCAGAACCACTGGCTTGCACCCTTGGCCAGTGCGTCGGCATCGACCGGAGCAAGCTTGTCATGAGCGAGAATCGCCTTGATGTCTTCCTCGGTAGCTTCTTTATAGAAGTCCATGAGGCTGAAAATAGCGTTGGTCGCGCGGTAGTTCTTGAACAGCAGCTTTTGCTGTGCGGGGCAGTACACGGCTGTCAGCTGGTCGCCAAGTGATAATGCAGGCGCACCGGAGGTTTCGAAGCGGTCTCTGGTGAGGAACAGGAATTTACCCGGACTGATGATGTGCGACTTACTAAAGCTCTGCGTCAGCAGAATTTCACTGCCATCGTCTTGTCGAGCGAATCCAAGAATGGCCTTGATCAGAAAAGGCTCTGCCCCCTGCATATTTATAGGATCAAGGAGGTGAACAGTGCCTGAGCTTTCGGCAGCTACAACGTCAGGAAGCTCGAAGTCTTGCAAGCTGAAGCGCTCGTTGGCTTCTGGGGTATAGCCAGGGTCGAAATCGATCTCCTCTGCCTCCAGTAGGAAGTCATCCAATTGATCCTGCCACTGCTCGGTGAGCGCCGCTTGCAGCTCACCAACCAATGGGATACGGCGCAAGGCGAGTTGGTTGCGTTCTTTCAGCAGAGCTACAAGGTGCAATTCTTCGAGCATTCGTTATGTCCTTTGCAGATAGATTCCATCGGTCAGCTCAACAACCTTAAGCGCCTCACCAGGCCGGCGGACTGCTTTCTTGCTGATCAGCAGGCAGGATGCCCCAGAGTCATCCTTGATTGAGTAAAAGTGGTAGCCCAGCAGCCCCATCACCGGGTTGAAGTGGAAAGCCCCAGCATGAGCCACTGTGAAGAAAATGACGGCGAAGATATAGGCGCCTGTGATCCATTCTCCCGTGAAGTCGAGCTTGTCTGTGGCGAGAAATGGCAGCAAATAAGTGAGAAGAAATACAACGATTTCTTTGTCGCTGTTCTCGAACTCCTTGATGGTAAGGCGATGCTGCTCCCCTGTTCGGTTCACCAACAGCAACATCAGCCAGCAAATCAGTCCGAGAAGGACAGTGACGGCAAGCCACGGAAGCCACTGACTCCATGGCCGATCCTGAGCAATCTGGTTAACAGCCACAGCTCCAAGAATGGGAGCCATGGAGGTGGCAACCAGCAGTCCTTTAGCAAACTGATTTAGCATCCTTGCACCCTCTATCAAACAAGTCGAATGCGACCGGTTAGGAGTTCCTGCATCATGCCCTGCTTGAGTTGGCAGGCCTTGTTGCGGCGGGCTTCGAGAGCAGCGAGTTCGCTGTCCATATCGGAGAGGAGAGAGGCGATGCCTGCTTGCTCGTCCTTCGGTGGGAATCGAAACTCCATTTGCTCGATGTCACGTGGCCGTAAGTTATTGATGCTAGAGCCAGCAAGTAGGTTGGCGATGTAGTTCTTGTATTTGTTTGTGCCGAAGAGGGCGAAAATGAAATCTGGCTCAGCACTCGCTCTCATGCGAAAGCACCCCATAAACGCGCCAAATGTATATCGATGCCCGTCGGAAACTTTGAATAGACCGGCTTTGCCAACCAAGTCTTTGCTGCCATTGGCCATGCAAATCAAAATATCCTTATGTTTCAAAACTTGATGACTAGACACGCATCGAGCGTTCACGAACTGGAGTCCGTCAACATCAATTGCGGACTGTTGTACGTTATTTGATCGAAGTAGACGATAGGTTTCGTCAGTGTCATACGCCAGCAGGTCTGCGTCGCCCTTGTAGCTCACACCTCGTAGGCATTGCCCAAAGTCTCCCAACCGTTTCACCTCCCACTCGCCACTAAACCCTGGCAGGCGGCGTTGGCCGGTGAGGAGTTGTTGCATGGCGGCTTGCTGGATGTCGCGCTTTTTGGCGATGAGTTGATCCAGGGTTCGGATCAGTGCGTCTATTTCGGATAGGGCAGAGACAATTTTCACCTGCTCTTCCGGAGCGGGTGTTGGAATTGGGATACCCTTTAGTTGCGTGCCAGTAATTAATGGCTGCCCCGATCCAAAAATAAGGCGGCCCAGTCCATATCGCTTCAATTGGAGCAGACAGTAAATGTGATCGGAACCCGGTTTTAGTCGAATCGCTATGGTGTTATCGGTGACTCCATAGCGACCATCTGCTGAATTCAAGAAGCCAGCATTCGCGCCGACCCGAGCAACCAGTATCGACTCTCCTGTGTGAGACGGAGTGTTGGTGTAGCCAATGACACCTGTCGACCCAAACACAGGAAACTGTCCGAATTCGGTATCCACCTTTGATCGGCCAGAAGCGATGGAACTAGAAATTTCGACTAACTGGTGAATTTTCCAATCCGCTGGAATAACTCCCACTTCGGTCTGCTTATACCCCGGCATAACTTCTGCAATCATACCGAAAACCCCATCTTCGCCAGATGTGCATTGACCTTGGCTGCCAATGCCTCCACCTCGGCATTCAGCGCCGGCAGTGGCGTGGAATAGCGTTCAGCCAACTGGCGGATGCGGCCTGTCAAGGCTTGGGAGACACGATCCAGCTCGGTCTGCACATCGGCTTCTAGGGTGGCCAGCCATTTGTCGTCCACCAACAGGGTTTTCAGCTCGACTTCGCTGAGTTGGGCATAGTGGGCCAGTACCTTGGCATCCAGCGACCTCTGCGCAGCTTTGACCCTTTTGCCGGCCTCGGCCTCGCGCTCGATCAGCGCCAGGTATTGCTCCAGCGCCTGGCGTTCCTCGTCGGCGTCGAGGTCGTGCTTGATGGCTTTCAGGCGCGCCTTGACGCTGGCGGCGGTGAGTTTGCCCTTGTCAGTCTTTCCTTCGGCCAGCGGGCCGTCTTCGCCGCCCTGTTCTTCGTCCAGCTCTTCCAACTCGCGACTAATGGCATCACGCTTTGCTTCCAGCTCGTTGATGGCTGCGGCTTCAACAGTGTAGTAGCGACGCACGACCAGCTCGGGCGGCAGCAGGTCGGTATTGGGTTCGCCCTGGCTTGAGCCACTGGCAATTAGCGGTGTCCAGCCATCGATAACCAGTTGATATACATCGTCCTGCAAGGTGGCGTACCAGTAGTCCTGGAGATGCTGGTAGACGTCGTAGGCATCTAGCAGCGGCGCGGGCTCGAAGCGATGCAGCAGATCTTCCGCCAGCTGTTTGAGCAGCGCTTTGGGCTGATCGCCAATGGCGATGCCGGCGAGCTTCGGGCGGTGTTCGTCACGCCAAGCCTGGAAAAGCCCCGCCACTGTCTGGCGAAAGGCATCGAACTCGGGGTGACCGAAGATGGTCGGCTTGATCTCGCTGATGGCGGCGACCTTGAGGCTGAGGTAGCCTGGCCGCAGTGGCTCGAACAGCGCGCCGCGCAGGTTGGGCATTACCTCCCAGTAGGCATGCAGGGCGTTGATATCACGCTCGGGGATGCCGCCATGCAGGTGGGCCTCGATGTCCTGAAGATCCTCTGCTTCGCTGGTGTCGATATAGCGCGGGATATTCAGGTTGAAGTCGTTGGCCTCGATCTCGGCCATGGGCACCAGTCGAGCAAACTTCTCCACCTCAATCTGCTGGGTGAAGGTATCGACGATCTTGTGGATGTCCTGCTCACGCAGGCGGTTCTTGTTGCCGTCCTTAATAAAGCCCTTGCTGGCGTCGATCAGGAACAAGCCGCTCTTCGTTTCGCCACTGGTGTGGTCTGCGCTGATGGCTCTCCCGGCACTGCCCTCTTTGTCCAGCACGATGATGCAGGCAGGAATGCCGGTGCCGTAAAACAGGTTGGCCGGCAGGCCGATGATGCCCTTGATGTAACCCTGCTGGAGGATGCGCTTGCGGATGGCGGCCTCGGCACCGCCCCGGAATAGCACACCGTGGGGCAGAATCACTGCCGCCTTACCGGTGCTCTTCAGCGAGGTGAGCATGTGCAGGAGGAAGGCATAGTCGCCGTTCTTCTCAGGCGGAATGCCGTAGCTGAAGCGGTTGTACTCATCCTCTGCCGGGTTGAAGCCATTGCTCCAGGCCTTGGTGGAGAACGGGGGGTTGGCGACGATAAAGTCGAACAGCTTGAGCTTGCCCATCGGGTCTTTGAAATGTGGCGCGGACAGGGTGTTGTCCTTCCAGATTTCCGCCGTAGGGCAGTCGTGCAGGATCATGTTCATCTTGGCCAAGGCGCTGGTGGCGTTGTCCATTTCCTGGCCGTAGATGGCCAGATCCAAGCTTGTGACGCTCTTGGCTTCGTCGTGTGCCTTGAGCAGCAGCGAACCCGAGCCGCAGGTCGGGTCATAGATGCTCTGCTTGCTGTCGGTAGCACCAGCCAGGCCGATGACTTGGGCCATGATCCGTGACACTTCTGCGGGGGTGTAGAACTGCCCCTTGCTCTTGCCAGACTCGGTAGCGAAGTGGCGCATCAGGTATTCGTAGGCATCACCTAGGATGTCGTCGCCCTGAGCGCGATTGCTACGGAAATCGAGGCCAGGTGAATTGAAGATGCTTACCAGGTTGGACAGGCGGTCGACCATCTCCTTGCCCTTGCCCAGCTTCTCCTGGTCGTTGAAGTCTGCTACGTCGATGACGCCGGTGAGGTTATTGGCCTCTGCCAGGCGGGCGATGATCTGGTTGATCTTGTCGCCGATCTCCTTGTCGCCCTTGAGCGCCACCATGTCGGCGAAGCTGCCACCCTCGGGCACCTCGATCAGCGAGTTCGGGTCGCCGGCGTACTTATCTGAAACGTACTTCACGAACAGCAGTACTAGGACGTAGTCCTTGTACTGCGAGGCATCCATCCCGCCGCGTAGCTCGTCGCAGGATTTCCAGAGGGAGGAATAGAGTTCGGATTTCTTGATAGCCATGTGTTTCTTAGTGTCCTTTACGTATGCCGCTAGTTTAGTGAGCTTTGATTCGGCTTTTAAAGCGGCCAGAATGCTTTGGTGAGCTCTGCTTGTTGAAAGCGCAAGCTCTCAATTTCCGCTTCGAGCCGAGCCTCGTTATCGAATGCCTGAACCATAGCGTGCATGGTCTGCAAAGGAGGCACTGGAATATCAATGTTCTTAAGGGTCGAAAGCTGAATGGAGGGGATGCTTGCCCCCACTGCTGCTTGACTCAGCAGGCCCTGTCCAACGGCGGATCGCAGGAATATCAGCAGCGCTTTGGGGGGGTATTGATCGGGGAATCGGCTGCGCAAGACCACTAATGATTGCCCTGCTATCCAGCGGTTCTGGCCAGGCGGCGGGACGTCGCCTGCTATGCCTGCCTTGCCTACGACACCTTTGAAAGTCACCAGAATGTCGTCAGTTTTGATGAAGTAGCTGTCAGCCTTGGGCGACTGCAGGTCGAACAGTGCTTCTTTGCCGGCACTGCGGATATAGCCGAACGATGGAATGTCTTGGGCCAGTACTTCGTTGACCTCTGCGCCCTCTGAGGCAGTGCTGTGTTGCCTGGGTCGAAGGATTTCAAAGAAGTCCCCCAGCTTGCGCAGTGGGTAGCGTTTCAGGGCGTTGTTCAGCTTCTGTGCAGACTCATCCTGGACGTAGCGACTCGCCTCAAGGCTGTAGTCGCTTTTTTCAATCTCTTTAGCCGCCACATTCCTGGCAAATGGGGAGGCATCGTCGCTCGCTACTAGTTGAAGCAGTGCATCGATGTCCTTCAGATCCACACGCCGCTTGCCAGATGTCTCCTTGAATGCGTCATGGTTGGCATTTACAAAACGGATCGACTGGCTGCGACTCTTGCCGTCCAATACAAGGATACTTACAGGGATTGATGTACCGCTGCACAGCCCACCTGGTAGCGCGATCACTGCGCGGACATGGCCAAGACTGACCAGATCTTCGCGCAGCTGCCGCTCGACCCCCTTGCCGAATAGCACAGAGCCTTGAACTGTCAGAACAACTAGGCCTTGTGTTTGGGCGAGCAGGTGACGGATTTGCAGCACGTTGCCGACCTGGGTCTTTTCGGTGAAGCGCTCCCAAAGATCGTCATGGCAGATTTCGTTTGGGTACTTCACGCCCATCGGCGGGAAGCAGATGGCCGTATCGAACTGAACCAGTTTTCCTTGTTTGATAGCTCTTGGGGACTTCACCGGGTCGGTTATATGCAGCTCCCAGTTCGCACCGCCTACCAGGTTGAGCATCTGAGCGCAGGTGTGTGGCACTTGCGACTCAACCCAGAGGTTTGCTCCGGTGCGAGCAACACGGGCAGCCAATTGGCCAGAGGTTTCCCACGGTATGTAGATTTTTTGGGTTTGCTCGACATGGGCAAGAGACACCATCAGCTCACAAAGGCCAGGTGAATAGCTTACGGACTCACCGCGCGACTCGATACTCCAATGCGCTGCGTCGTCTAGCAGCAGCGTGTCGATTAAGCCTTGAGTGCCTAGCAAGCGGATTTTCTGGATTAAAGCAGAAAGGTCGCTGGCCCCGTGAAGCCCTTGCCATGCACCTTCATCTAAGAATGGGTGGCGAGTGTATTGCTGTGCGCTCCGGAGAGCCTCCAGCTGTGCTGAGGTGCTCTGCTCGCACAGCGCCTCGAAATGCAGATGTTCTGGTAGTACGGGCTCTTTGGAGAGCTTCCACCAACACAGCAGTTGTAGGACTAGGGACAGAGCATTGGAGGGGGCTGCGCCAGTTCCTCGAATGGTGTCGAGCAGTTGCCAGAGGACTTTATCGTTCATGGTTTTTCCGTGTTGTCCGAGGGCGTATTCGTTCAGTGACGCTGGGAGCAGTTGTAGGTTGTGATCAGAGCATCACCGTCGGCGACTACTACCACTCCACCTTTATCGCTAATTTTCATCAGCAAACGGCGCTCGTTATCCAGAGCCGCTATGCGCTGTTTCGCTTCCTTCTTGCCGAACACGACTTTGTCCTTCTCCTGAGAGCCATGTGCCAGAACGTATTCGACCATATCGAGTGAGATCCCGCGCTGGGATTGGCGTGCCTTGCAGTGATGGGTGGTGTGCATGGCGTTCTGCTCCATGGAGTGATGAACATGGAGCTACATTAGGCGAAAGCTTTCCGTGCGTCAAGTAAGTAGTTAATGCTTAAAATACGCATTAACTCTGTTTTTGATTGGGTCGACTGCTTGAGGCGCTTGCAGGCCGGCTGCGTGCGCAGCTCCGTTAACAGCTATCCGGAATTTGACTACTCCAGGAGCGCCATCTATAACAATTTCCTAGCCTAGTCTCGGATTAGGCGGAAAGCACTCGAGCTAATGGAGCATGACGATGGATGAACTGAACAAGTTGGGAGAGTTGCTGTACGGCCCTGGAGAAGCAATGCAGGGAACGGAAATGAGCGTCGAAGACGCCATTGAGTTTGTGCAGGAGCGATATCCGTCGCGACCTTTTTGCTTGGTACGGGATTGGATATGGATCGACCTGGAGCTACCAGACAGGTTGATTCAGGAGGTGCAGAATGATCAACAACAGCCGGTTCTGCTTTATGCACACAATGTCGTACATGACTATGCTGAGCGTTTTCCAGCACCAGGAAGCTATGTTCGCACGACTCTGCTCGTGTCATTTTCGGAGGGGTTTGTCTTTCAGACGCGTAACACTGTGTATGTTTTGCTGGGCACAGGTAAACGCAAGCGAGCCAAGCCTGACGTGTTGAGAGGGCTATTTTGATACAGGGGGGGCACGAAAGTGCTTTTCTGCACTCAGTGCATTTTTATGCTGGTATCTCCAATCAACGAAGGAGCTATACCATGAGCAATCGCAACCATCACGCAAACCAATCCAACCCGAACAACCCTGCTCACCAGGCAGCGCAGGACAACCGGAGTAACCAACTCAACCCGAATAACCCCGCCTATCACAGCAGCCGCCAAGGCGGAAAACAAGGACGTTGATACGCTAGTGTGGCTGGGGCTTTGTAGCCCCAGCCACAAAGGAGATCTGAATGGCCAGAAAAGCCCAGCCTGATGGCGTGATAGGGACGCTGCAGCGTCTGTTTGGGCATGACGATGACAGGAGCTTGCTTGCTAAGTTGGCTGGCACGTCTCCTCTCAAACGCTATGTTCTCGAGTCTGGATCCAACGTTTTTAAGCGCTCCATACAGTGTGACAACCTGATCAAGAACATGCTGGCGCTAGATACTGTTTTTAATAGCCAGGAGTTTGTCTGCAAGCTTGCGAATGGAGAGGTCAAGCCAGCTGAGATCAGTGAAAAAATTCAGGCGGCCAAGGCGAGATTAGAGAAAAAAATGCAGGCCTATGCCTATTGGGTAGACCGCATCGACTCGCTGGAAAAAGTGCTTACAAACGCCACTGGCTTCGAAGAGTTTGCTTTGGAGGATCGTCTAAGCATAGACGTTCAAGGTCGTTCGCTTGATACCGGAAGCCCCTACGCCTTGAGGGCTGTCCGCTTGCTAGAGCAGGTGGAGGAGCGTGGCCGTAATTCGTTGCTGAATGCCGATCAGCTAAATGAAAAGGCATGGGCGCTCTATCGTTTGGGTGTGCATGAGCAGGCCGTTGGGCTAGCTCAGCAAGCCGTTGAGATTGAGCCTACGCACGCGGAGGCTTGGCTTTTACAAGCTCTACATAGCCTTACCCAGAAGCGCTCTGCGCAGGGAGATATGGCGCTATACGAGTTTGAGAAAGAGCAAGCAGAACCGTTATCTGGTCATGAGTATTGGGCAGATGAGATGCGTGATGCTGCAGAAGATCGTATGGCTGCGGCGCTAGAACGGCACCGCCACGTTGTCTTTCAGGCATTAAAAAACTGGCCGGTGACACAAGATGGCGGCACCAAGCGGTATCGCGATCAGTATGAGGAGGTTCGGGCATCGTGCATTGACTGGCTGTTTGCACTGACCGCGCCGAATACGCGCTGTTTATCCACAGTGCCTGACTGGATGTGTGGGCGCTTGCGGTTCTGACACTTTATTCCAGTGGATCTGATCCGCTCGCGCTGGAGGTTCTGATCCACCCATTCCAGTGATTGTGATCCATCATGCTGATGATTCTGACCCACCCCTCAAGCGCTAAACTATCCACTCCCCCTTTCTCGTAGGTCGCCGCAATTGATTGAAGAAGGCAGCCAGAATATTTATACCGATCTCGGCTGCGCCGATGCTGACGCAATGCAACGCAAAGCCAAGCTCGTCGTGCGTATCGGTGATGCTATTTCTGCCAGGGCTCTGGGACTGGATCAGGCGTCGGTAGTGACGGGCACTGAGGTATATTGCCTGGAGGCCTGGCTAAAGGGGAATTTCAGACATGCCGCTGAGGCCGTACTGCATGCCTGCTTACGCCACCTTGATATGCATCCTCACTGACTCGGTGATTTTCGCGTGCGCGAAAATAACGAAGAGGGCATCGCCCCCTTCGTTGTTGATCATCACGCCTTGGCAGCCTGCTTACGCAAGGACTCGCCTTTGAGCCCGATACGGTGCGAGCGGTGGACGATGCGATCCAGGATGGCCTCGGCCAGCGTGGCGTCGTTGAACATGCTGTGCCAGTGCTCCGTGGGGAACTGGCTGGTGATGATCAGCGAGCCGGTCTGCATGCGCTGATCGACAATATCCAGCAAGGTATACCCCACCGTGGGCTCCACCGGAGCCAGCCCGAAGTCATCGAGGATCAACAAGAGGACTTTGCTCAAGGCCGTTCGGTACTTGGGCAGGGAGCCGTCGCCAATGGCGATTTGCATCTCTTCATAGAGTTTTGAGGCGCTTTTGTAGATCACCGAGTAGCCCTGTCGGCACGCCTGGCTGCCAAATGCGCAGGCGAGCCAACTCTTGCCTGTGCCTGTGCCTGTGCCTGTGCCTGTGCCTGTGCCGGTGGCTCCGGTCAGCAGCAGGTTCTGTTGCTGACCAATCCAGGAGCATCCTGTCAGACCTGCGATCACTTGCTTATCCAGACCGCGACTGCTGCGGTAATCCACATCCTCCAGGTGCGCGGCATAGCGCAGCTTCGCCTGCTTCAGTAGGCGAGACAGCTTGCGGTTCTCGCGTTCGCTGAGTTCACGATCCACCATCAGGCCCAAGCGGTCATCAAAAGGCAGTTCCTGCATGCGTGGTTGTTCAAGCTGGTCGCGGTAGGCCTTGGCCATACCGGACAGTTGCAGTTGCTGGAGCTTGCTTTGGGTCTGCTGGTTCAGCATGTCGAATGATCCTTTTCATCGGCAAAGTAATGGGCACCGCGCAGGTTTTCGTGAGCGGCTGTCGAGCTGGGTAGGGATTTCAGGCCAGGACGTTTGTCGGGCTGCTCGCGCAAGATGGATTGCAGGCTTTTCAGGGCGAAGGTCTTGATGGTCAGCGCATAGGCACAGGCCTCCTCCAGTCGTGCATCGCCATGTATACGGGCTTCATTGCGCAAGGCGTTGGCGGCCTTATGTCCATTGGCCACATCGGTTCGCTCGGTCAGGTGATAGTGCAGATGGCGCAGTAGTGCAGGCCCGACCCGCTCACCCCAGGCGAGCAATGCGGCGGGCTCACTGTCAGCGTAATACTGGTGGTTCGGCGGCCTGTGCTCCGGCTGCACGCTGATGCCGGAAACATACTGCCGGGCATGACTGCTGACGCGCAGATGATTGTGAAAGACCTCCACGATCTCGCCCGTAGCGCGTACATCCCCTTGCTGCTGTACCAATCGGCTCGGCACGGAATAGTGGTGGTTGTCGTACTCCACCAGGTAGTCGCTGCGCACTCGCACCTTGAAGCGCCAATCGGCATGCTCGTAGGCGTGGATCGGCAGCGGCTGGAGCGCGGGCTGCTCCACCTCGACGAATAGGCTATGCCGACTGCTGCCAGGCTGGCGTTTGAACGGGCGTTGATTGAATGCCGGCAGCAACTCCAGGATGGCCTGATTGAGTTCTGCCAAGCTGAAGAAACGGCGGTGGCGTAGGGCTGCCAGCAGCCAGCGTTGAACCAGCTTCACCCCGGCCTCCACTTTGCCTTTGTCTTTGGGTCTACGCGGGCGGGCCGGCAGGATAATGGCCTGGTAATGGTGGGCCAGTTGCTGATAGATCAGGTTGAGCTGGACTTCATCCTTGCCGTGCTTGATCACCGCTGCCTTGAGGTTGTCGGGAACCAGTAGGCGGGGCACCCCCGCGAAGAAGTTGAAGGCCTGCACGTGGCAGTGCATCCAGTCTTCAATCCGCTGACTCCACACGGCACAGGCGAAGGTGTAGCTGGAGTAGCCCAGCACGCCGACAAAGATTTGTGCCAGACGAGGTTCCGATTGGCCGTCCAGATAGATCGGCATGGTCTTGCCGGAGAAGTCCAAGAACAGCTTGTCGCCAGGTTGATGCAGCTGACGCATTGCCAATGGTTGCTGCTGCACAAAGCTGCGATAGCTGGCCGTGAACTGTGAATAGGCGATGCCGTCTGGCTCGGTAGTCCGCCACTCACGCCATACCGGTCGATCTTCGGGCGTTCGCGGGTGATCCACTTCATGCAGCACCTCCTGCCTATCGGGATAGGCTCCGGGTGGGCTGGCGAGCGCTGTGCCAGCCAGAAAAACCATCGATCAAGTAGCGCGCATCCAGACCCATGGCCTCCAGTGTGGCGGCGTGCCCTGGCTGATTTCATGCCCCTTGGCGCAATAGAGAATCACTGGCCTGTCCCGTGGAACCTGATCCTTCCAGGTGAATACTTCCTCGGGATCGCGCCAGTGTGCACCGGGGATTTCTGTGGCATCGGCAAGTCGCACGCTGGTGCGACGCACATCCAACAGAGTGAACATCCGATCTGCTGCCTGCCATTCCGCCAGTTCGCATATCGAGATTCGGCTCATTTCCCACCTCTCAGTTTTGCAGCAGGTGCACAGCCAGACCTACCAGCGCACAGGCCGCCAGCACCTGGATGACGCCGCGCTTGAAGCGGAACAAAGCGATGGCCGCTGCCAACGCGATCAGCGCCGATGGCCAATCGAAATGACCGTTGAAGCCTTGCGGCCAGAGCACGTGGTAACCGAAGAACAGTGCCAGGTTGAGGATCACCCCGACCACGGCGGCGGTGATGGCCGTCAGCGGTGCGGTGAACTTAAGTTCGTTGTGAGTCGACTCCACCAACGGGCCGCCTGCGAGAATGAAAAGGAAGGACGGTAAGAAGGTGAACCAAGTGACCAGGCTGGCCGCCACGGCTCCAGCCAGGAAGGCCTGATCGGCACCGAATACCTGTTGCACATACCCACCGACGAAACCGACAAAGGCCACCACCATGATCAGCGGCCCCGGCGTGGTCTCGCCCAAGGCCAAGCCATCGATCATCTGCGTCGGGCTCAGCCAGCCGTAGTGGCTGACTGCACCTTGGTAGACATAGGGCAGCACTGCATAGGCACCGCCAAAGGTCAGCAACGCGGCCTTGGTGAAGAACCAGCCCATCTGGGTCAACGTGCCTTCCCAACCGAACAGGGCGGTCAACAAGCCCATGGGCAAGGCCCACAGTGTCGCACCAATGACGGCCAGCACGAGCAGGCGCGGCCAGCGAAAGCGCGCATGTTTCGGCGTCGGGGTGTCGTCATCGATCAGCGCAGAGCCGAAGGATTGCTTGGCCGCACCGTGGCCGCCACCGACACTGAATTTCTGCGGGGCAAATCGCCCGCCGAAATAGCCGATCACGGCGGCACCCAACACGATCAGCGGGAACGGTAGGTTCAACGCGAAAATGGCGACGAAGGAGGCGGCGGCAATCGCCCACAACCAGTTGTTCTTCAATGCACGGGAGCCGATGCGGTGGGCGGCCTGCACCACGATGGCGGTCACTGCGGGTTTGATCCCGTAGAACAACCCAGCCACCACGGGCACTTCGCCGAAGGCGATATAGACCCACGACAGCGCGATCAGGATGAATAGCGAGGGCAGTACGAACAGTACCCCGGCAATCACCCCGCCCCAGGTACGGTGCATCAGCCAGCCGATATAGGTGGCCAACTGTTGTGCCTCTGGGCCGGGCAACAGCATGCAGTAGTTCAGGGCATGCAGAAAACGCCGTTCGGAGATCCAGCGCCGGCGCTCTACCAGCTCCTGGTGCATGATCGAAATCTGCCCGGCCGGGCCACCGAAACTGATGAAGCCAAGCTTCAGCCAGAAAGCCAAGGCCTGCCAGAAGCTGACCGGCTGCGGTGCTTGCGTCAGTGTTTCCGCGTTCTGCGCGGCTGTTTGCGTCACGTCGAGGGTACTCCTTTGTCGAAACTGGCCAGCAATCCGTCAAAAATGGCGGAAGCGGCGGTCAGCAATTGATCGTCTTGAGTCAGGGTTTCGCGCAGTCCGGCTAGCACGCTCTCGATACCGGCGGCCTCGGGCGGCTGCACGCCGCCCACGTCGAGGTAATGCACAAGTAAACCCAGCCGTGCGATAGCGGGCTGCTCCAGGCCGAAGCTTGCCGCCAACACCTCGAAGGTGACGCGACTGCCGACATGACTGAAGGTCGCGCCGTCAAAGTCGAAACCCAGCGCATCGGCCGGACAATCCCCAGGACTGGCCAGCCACAGAATCCTGGCCTGTGGGTCGATAAAACGGCGGATTAGCCAGGCACTGGCCAAGCGATCCACCCATGGCCGCTGGCGGGTCGCCCAGGTGCGCTCCTGGTAGTCGGATGAATGCAGCCGCGCGATGACACCGGCCATGGCGTGCGGCTCATCCGGGGACAGGGCCCGGGCACAGGCTAGCTCCAGCTCCTGCAAGGCTTTATCCGTTTGCTGTTGTGCCTCATCAGGGAAAAAGTCGATTTCGACCAGGCTGGCGAAAGCTTTACGGAGCTTGCGTACCTGCTTGAGCGTGTCCTGCACGGTATCGGCAGTCAGCACATTCCGCGCTTGTACGACTTCACCCAAGACGGCCGCATAGTCTTCGCCGCGATCAAACAGGTCGGTAAAGTTCGCCCCCTCAGGCTCTTCGACGCGCAGCACATGGGCTGCCCCGCCAGCGTCCCGTACATCTGAGGCCAAACCATCCAGGGTGGCGCGACAGTCCTCGCGCTCAGGCATCAGATAGACACCATCACGCAGAACAGCTGCACCGGAGGCTTTCAGCGAGCGCCAAGCCCGTTGCCGAGCAGTGGCATTCTCGGTGGGCAAGGAAAGGATGAGTGCTAGCAACTTCATTTAGTAGAGATATATTCAGCTATGAATTATTCTCTACATATTAATCCAGGGCAAAGGAGACCGCAAGCGCTTGCGGTGTACCTACCGGCTTTCGGGGCGGGTCAGAATCATCAGCGGTGTGGATCACAACCACTGGAATGGGTGGGATAGAACCTCCAGCATGGACGGGTCACAATCGCTGGAACTGGGTGTCAGCATCACTGGAATACACAGGATGCGGGCAAACGAAGACTCAGGCAGGTCGCCCATACCATCATGGCGAGACGATTCTGAGGTGCACTACGTTAGATGGATGGGAGAGCGAGGCAGCCCATCGGGCCTATCGGATCTGGAGATCGAAGTAGCGAAAGCCATTGCTGCAGAGTGGGATGCAGTAGCCCAGAAACATCCGTTCTCCCCGGAAATCTATTTTTACTCCATGGGAAACTGGCTTTCGCCTTCCCGAGACTACCAGCTGTTGAAATTGCTGCATGTTTGCTCTGTGCTGAAGCTGCAGGGCTACGGGGAAATGCGCGGGCACGTTCTCCGGTGTATTAGTGAGTCTATTTCAGATGAGCGTCTGTCAACCATGATTCATCAGCCGTGGCTGCTTCAGGCTCTGATACTTCATGGTTCTGCGGATGGGGTTGCCAGCTTAGAGCAACTGCTCATCTCCATGACGCAAAAGGTTGTAGATAAAGAACAGGCGCACTTGGTCTGGTTGAAAGCAAACGTATTCAGGAAGCTCTATCACCTTGCATTTGCTAAAGCAGATTTTACGTGCTGCCTACGTGTCGCACGCGATGGACATAGATTGGTAGCCGATGTTAGCGGCGCGGCGCCTAGCGAAGTCGGATTAGGTGAGATGCAGAGTAACCTGCTGACTTGTAAGCACTGGAAGTATTTGGAGCTCAGAGCCGCAATAGAGATTGCTAGTGAGTCGGATTCTGCACGCCAATCGCTGTTGTCTGTGAAAGCGCCAGCTACCTACTTTTCCGACGAAAACGATTACTGTATCCGAGAGGTAATTGACTTCGATTTTGGGGTTGAGTGTTATTTGACGCCATACGGCCACTCGATTATCAAGGGTGGGGATTGGATGAAGACGCTATCGGCCATTCTCGAGGCTGAAGGAGGGTTTTCGAGTCAACAGGAGATCGAGGTCGCGCAACGGATAATTGCGGAGCTGGGGCCCCTAATGGAAGACCTTTCTGATCAAGAAAACGCCTTTGCAGCGTGGTCTTTCTCTGATTTCGAATAATCTGGCAGTGTCAGGCGTTTGAGTGCACCCAGGCTCAAATTGAAAAGTCGTGAGCAATCCGAAATTTTTTGTCCCAAGCGGTGGCGGTACCTTCATTAACGCGGTTTTGAATTTGTTCGATGATGAGGTCGTCAAAAGCACGTGCTTTCTTCTTCAGAGACGGTTTTACAGGGCGAAACCGAAGCGGTAAAGGCAGTTGGTACGACCCGCCAGATCGCTTTGACTTCAGCTTTGGAGATAGGCGTTCTTTGGTAACCCGCCCCTGCCCTTGGACGATTCTGTTATATACCTCTAAATATTCACGCTCAAACAATGTGTGGAGTCGCAGCCCTGCTGAATCCTTGGCCAAGTAGCCAAGGTACAGCCAGTCTTGGCCGAAAACACAGGCCTGATCCTGAACGGCTATCTCTGCCAAGAGCTCCATTACCTCGGATAGCGCCGGGAGAATGATCCATACTTTGGCCTCAATCGCGTCCGCACGGCGGGCTTTTGCGAGGTCGTATAAATCCATAGCCATCCTGAGAGGGTCTTTGGATTGACCAGCTCGTTTGCATAGAATCTGGGCATAGACCTTGCCGCCTTTGTCTAAGATCACATATCTGGGGGCTTCGTAAAGCGCTGGGTTCTGGAGTGGAAGGACGGCTCCATCGTGGATGCCAAACATGTCTGAGGGATTGGAAAGCAAGCATCTATCGAGATCACTGTTAAAGCTTAGAGCCTCTCGGCGATTTTGAGCTCTGGCAATCTGCAGAGGCGAAGCGCTAGGGTTTTCTTGGCGAAGCGATTCGAGAGTTTTTGTTAAATCAGCAATCGATACGGTGTTGCTGAGAGCTTTTTCGGCTAACGAACTCGCGACGTCTGGCGATATGCGTGAAATCTTCTCAAGCGTCTCGAAGTGCACATAGCTGCAGCGTACTTGCGCTGCTGTGGCGTTTGGCAACGTCCTTCTGAGAAACCTCCCTGCCGCGACCATCCTGCCAAGTAGCTTGGGTTTCACTCCAAGCTCTGCGCCAATGCTCGTTGTGGTGGAGTCCGAGCCCCGCGCGCTGAAAAGCTGTTCTGCTTTGAGGTACGTGCTGAACCAGGATGTGCTTATCGGGCGTGCCATAACTGAACCGTCGAGATGTTTAGAGCGATGCTACACTGTGAAAGCTTGACAGCGCACTAGTGATTTCCACTAATAACATAGACGATTCTTGGAAATGGTGTCGTGGTTATGAAAACAGACAAACACAGCCCGGCTTTTGCCCGAAATGTGGCGCGGAGAACCAGGAGAGCCGGTCGCGCGTATGTGATGTGCTCGCCTTTAAACGGCTCAACAGACGTGCGTTTTGAGTCGCGTCTGGAGCTGGCAGTCGCTCAGCTATTGGAGCTCGATCCACGAGTGAATGGGTACCGAGCTCAGCCCTACACGCTCTCCTTTGAGATGGAGCTGGATGGCGTTGTGAAGCGTCGATTGTATACACCTGACTTCGAGCTAGAGGTTGGTGGAATAACGGTCGTGATTGAGGTTAAGCCACAACGTTGGGTTGATGAGCACGCTGCGCTTTTTGCTAGGGCTCAGAGCGAGCTTTTGAAGTCAGGGAAGCGTTTCCTCGTTGTCACCGAGCAGAGCTTTACAGGCCATGTGCAACGCAATGTTGAGGTACTTCTAGGGTTTTATACCCAAGCGGGAGCAAGCCTGCAGGAGTGGGCTGCACCGCTGCTGCTGAAAGGTACTGATGAGCTAAGCGGACACGTTTCTCGTGTCGCTGAAGGCGACCTGCCAAGCAACTATGTTGCCGCTGCAGGTGTGTTGCTGGGCATCTTGCGATTTGACATGACCAATGACCTGTTCGAAACCATGGACTTTGATGTCTGGCCGACGCAAGGAGCCCTGTGCTGCTTCGAGGTGCTCTCCTATGAACAATGAGCTGAAGGTCGGTACCACTCTGTCGTGGGAAGAAGTCACTTACCGGATTAGTGCTATCAAATTGGATCTGGGTGACATCCGATTAGAGGCAAAAGGCGGGCTCGAGAAAACGCTGGATCGGCACGACTTTTTTAACAAGATTGCCTCAGGTGAAATTCAGATTGATGGATATAGACCAGTCGCTATCGAGCGGCAGTGGACTGATCGCGAGCGCGCAGAGGCCGATGTCCGTCAGGAGCTGGTGACCTTTTTCAATGGCTTGCCTCGTGACAAGCCATGGCCAGAAAAAGAGGCGTTGCTACAACGCTTTTGCGAGGCGCGTGGGCACCGATGCCCGAGCAGGAGAACGTTAAATGGCTATGTCACTCGTTATGCGCAGCAAGGGTTTGCTGGACTAGTACCATCGTTTAGTAAGCGAGGTGGTAGCGGTTGGAGCTCAAAGGTTGAAGCAAAAGAAGCCGCACGCGAAGCGCTGACAGAGCTTTATATGCGTGATGACAAGATCAATCTAACTCAGGCCTCGTACGCTGTTGCTGATCAGCTCAAGGAGAAAGGCATCACTGATGGTAGTCGTTGCATAGGTAGAAGCACCGTGCGACGGGTGTTGCTCTCGATGCCGAAAGACCTGGTAAAGGGAGCTCGTCTAGATTCGCGTACATACAATTTGTGGAGCCGCCAAGCGGTGCAGCGCTATGAGGTAAAGCAACCTTTTGAGCGTATGGAGATCGATGCAAAAACGCTGGATCTGTATTACTTGGATTCGGAAGGAAACCGATGCACTGGCGCGACGCTCTACGCGATGGTTTGTGCGCGTACGTCTTATCCTGTCGCGATTTATGTGACGGCAGGTAAGCCGAGCGAGTATGGATTGCTTCAACTGCTGCAGTTTTTCTTCAGGCCCAAAGGTGAGGATTTTAAACAAGAGTTCGGGATTAAGACTGAATGGGTTCCGCCCTGTGCCGTGCGTACGATAGTGCTTGATAACGCCACTGAAAACGCCTCGGATTTGGCGCTGAACGTGGTACGTCAGCTTGGCATTCAGATTGAGTATGCGCGTATAGCCAGGGGCGATGACAAACCGCATGTTGAGTCTTTTTTTGGCGCATTGGATAAGCGCCTCATCAACCTGATGCCGGGCGCGACGCGCAGCCAGGACGCCAGAGTTGCTAACCGGCATAGTAAAGCTGAGTCAGAGGCCCGCTATACCATTGAGGACATTTATCGGTACGTCGTGCAGTACGTTGCCGACACTTATATTCATGAGCCTCGAGTGAAGCAGGGGTTTCTGTACGGTGAGCCAATGTCGATCAAAGCGGCCATGGACAGGTCGCTTGCTGCGTTCATGCCGCCTCCGCCGCCTGCCAAAGACTTGCTAGAACGGTTGGCCCTAGTACCGGGCGGCGTGCAACGGAAAGTCCAACATTATGGTGTCGATTTCAAAGGCTTTCAGTTCCACAGTCATGAGTTAGCGGTTCTGCTGAGAGAGCGAAGCATCAGCGAGCTGTGTATTTTGCATAACCCCGAGGATTGCCGAGAAGTCTTTGCCGTTGATCCGGACGATAAGACGTTGATCAGATTAAAAAATAAAACCGTGAACATGCCCGCCATATCGTTCGACGAGGCGGCTCGCTTGAAAGCGTCCTACAGCAGGCCCGTCGTCGATATGACTGGCCACGATTACCAAGCGGCGTACGCGAAGATGAGAGCCGCGTTTGCCGCTGATAGCCGAAAGCCTTCAATCACAGCCAATAACCGCGCGCAGCGTCGGAAAGAAAAGGACTCGCGCCATGCTGAGCTAGCAGAGCGGGTAAGGCCAGCGAGAGTGGATGCGCTAGCTGAGGGCTTTGATGATGATGTCCCGATCAAGCCCTCCCCGCGAAGGGGGAAAAAGACATGACGGGCATCGATAAACTAGACATCGAGCATGCTCGGTTTGTTGAAGCTCGGGACGCACTTCACGAAGCGCTGCTGCAATCGCAAGCGGGCAGCCCCTGGATCGTGTCTGTTTGTGGGCCGTCGCGGGTCGGGAAAACCCGAGTTATTGATTCGTGTGTTGAAGTCTATGGTGAGTGTGGAGGGCTCTCGGGGAAAGAGATTCTTCGAGTGGTTAGCCCAAAATATTTGACCGGGAGAGCATTGCCAGACGCGTGTTTGGAGAGCCTTGGCCTCAGAGCGGCTTTCTATAAAAATCAACTCCAAGCGACTCAGGCACTGGTTAAAGCCCTAGCCAGGGCTGAAACGAAGTTGATCATCTTCGACGAAACGCAGCACATGATTGAGCGAAGTGGGAGTACTTCAGTCAGGGCTGCGGGGGATTTTTTGAAGACGCTTTTCGACGAGGCACGTACAAGCATTGCTTTGGTTGGCCTCCCTGAGCTGCTACGGCTATTCGATGTCAACGAGCAGCTGCGGAACCGAGCCAGGACGCCACTCCGCTACTACCCATACAGCTATCAAGGTAAGGAGTACGTTGAGTTCCGTAGGGCCTTGGCCGGGGCGATGAGCTATTTCCTCGACATGGGCTGGGACACGTATGAGGTTGATGATCCGTGCTTTGCAAAGCGCATGTATCTGGCCTCTGCGGGCAGGTTTGGCATGGTTATCAAGATTCTTGCAGAAGTTGAACGTATCTGTTCCACAACCAAGAAGGCAACGCAGAAGCATTTTGCAAAGGCGTTCGCAGATACAGCTGGATTCGACCGACAACCTGGCAATCCATTTTCTGCAGTGGAGCCTATATCGGTTGAGCAGTTGGCCAAGGTCTACTCCTCGGTAATGCATGAAGCCGGACTGGCCGTGGGAGGTGCGAGCTTTGCTGATTTTGCCTGAACAAAACTACTCAGATGAGAGCTTGCTGGGTTATCTGGCTAGGGTCGCAGATGAGAATTTCTTACCCAGTGTCGGCGCGTTGTTAGCTCCCGTAAAACTTCGAGTAAAAGGGCGCTACTCGTCCGAAGAACTCCTAGAGATGAGTCAGGGTCTGGGTCTGTTGTTGGAGCACTTACAACAGTTGGCCAAGCCTGGCTGCGTTGAGAGCACCGGGGCTGATTGGAGTCGCCTTCGCAAACAGACAGTAGCGGTATGCCCTCATTGTCTAAACGAAGAGCCCTACGTACGGAAACTTTGGCACCATGAGCTCGTGACGGCGTGTCCTGTACATTCATCGCTGCTGGTGCACTGCTGTCCTGAGTGCGACCAGCCGATTTCTATCGGAAGCGCCGGCATGATGGTCTGTCGTTGTGGCTTTGACTATAGGACGGCTGAGGTTCGCGATGCGGATAAAGGGGATCTAGCTGTAGCAACCTTGCTTCAGGCGAATGACGAAAAAAGAAAACAGCTTCTTGGCCTTGATGCGGGCAAAAGCGTCTTGGCAGACTTTGACGGTTTTTTGGTTTATCTGGGGCTTCTAGACTCTGGGATTGTGCATCGACGTAACGCTTCGATTAGCTTCGCCATGGCACAACAGCTGAATGCCGCTGCCTACCCGTTTATTACCGACCTTGTGGGGCATTTTGAAAAATTTGTCGCCAGGAGAGTTGAGCAGGCAAATCAGCAGCAGACTACCCGCTTCATCAGCGCGTTGGGGTCTTGGTACAAACAGCTTGCCGTTCAGTTTGGGGGCGATGCTTACGCCCCGTTTCGACAGGCCGCCTACCGAGTCGTGGTGCTAAATGCGCAAGCACCAATTAATCGGAAGTTAAAGCAGATATCCGCTGAACTGTGGGGTTTGAAGTCTGTGTATACCGTGGCCGAAGCGGCCCGCGTGCTGAGCTCATCTACAGATCGCATTGTGTCCTTTGTGAAAAGTGGGTCACTGGAAGGACGGGTCGTATCCGGAGGAGCAAACGAGTTTTGTATTGTAAGCCGCGTGCAGGTTGAGCAGGAACGGCATGCCGCTCAAGCGTTCACAGACGGCAAGGCAATCATGTCGTTGCTAGGGATATCACGGCGTGTTCGTGATCGGTTGATAGAGGCTGGCATTATTCGTGAACTGAGCCGCAATGACAGACCTCTTTTTGCCAAAGGCGGCTATCGGATTGACGAGGTGAAGAGGTCGGTGGCCCTGGCGCTGCAAACTAACGAGCCCGCACCACCTGATGCAGAAATGTTGAGTCTGGAGGACATCAATGAGCGGAGTTACTCAAAAAAACAGGTGATAGAGCTGTATCAGCTGATCTTCCGTGGAGATCTGAAACCTGCTGCTTTGGTGACGGGCGAGCCTGGATTGCGGGCTTATCGTTTCAACAAAGCGCAGCTGGACGCCTTAGCAACAGTCTCTCCCAGACAATTTGAGTTTTCCATTGCTGACCTTACTCGCTTGACGCCCTGGAAGCATGAAACCATCAACTCCTGGATCAAGCATGGGCACCTGAAGTGTCAGAAGCACAATGGTGGGGGTAGGCAGACCGTGTCCGTCTCTTTGTCCGATTTAATCGAATTTCTGTCGACACATGTGGTGGTGGCCGACGCAGCCAGGCGGAAAGGTACGAAAAGCGTGTGGCTCTCGAAGTCACTAGCTGCGCGACAGGTATCGGCTATCTCTGTGCACCAAACAGCAGGCGGAGCTCAGAGGGGAGTGCTGTTCTGCACTGATGCGTTGATTGATCAAGCGCTAGGTGACTAGGATGCCATCAAATTTGAAGTGCGGGCGGAATAGCTGAATTTGGACTGTCGACTTTATGGCTGCGGTCTTGTTAGCATTAGCCGAGGCGCCCGCCTAACTTGCACACGAGTTAAAAAAGGCTGATTTACCCTCCTTCGTGTATTTGAAACCTTCTAAGGCCTGGTTGTATGGGGCTTAAACGTGTGCCATCTGCTCCGTTCGGTCAGGCATCGAGGATGGTTTCATGTCTATTAAAGAAATTGCTTACGCCGCAAAGCAGCAGCTTGAACTAGAGACGCTGCAATCGTTCAGCCACAGCCATGTTCACGAGCTCTTAGCTGCTTGTTTCGGTTATAAGTCCAAAGCAGCGTTGCATTCTAGTTGCGTATTCGTGGTGATGTCCGAGCCGATGACGATATCTACGGAACACGCTCTGGTACTGAGGCGTCGCCTAGTAGAGCTTGGTTACAAGAGTGTCGATGAAAGAGCGGGGGCCGCTCTGCTGCAGACAGTTGAGATGCATAGGCTTGGGGTGATTGAGGTCGACGCTATTCTATCTGTGTTTGATCCGCTTCGGGACGAGGATACGGCATGGGAGGCTGAGAGCTGGGATGCTGAAGACTTGAGTGACGACAGCAACCAAGCATGGGCTGCTGGTGAGCATGGTCTAGATCTTAGCTCAATGGGGTTGCTGATCTCTGAGCTAGAAGATGTGGCAAGAAAGAATCACCTGAAAGCGCACCAAGCACTCGTCTTTATCTATAGAAGCATGATGCATGAAGTCGGGAGTGGTTCGGAGCACTGGTATTCTGCGCTTCTGCAGGGAGCTAGCCTGACTGGTGTTCAACTCGAATGGGCACATGCATACGGGCAAAGTCAGCTTTTTGCTCAGCGAGAGGCGTATCACTTGCAAGAGGCGGCGCGCCTTGGCTGTTCGCACTGCCGCTTGGAGCTTGTCCATGCCGCTGCGTTGGAAGCGGAAGAAAAAATGGATTTTGAGGGCGCCAAGCGTTGTTATTTGGACGCCGCAACCTTGGGTGATACACAGGCTATGCGTGTTTTAATTCATAACTATGACTCAGAAAATGTCTTTCAGAACTGGGTTTGGATTCACCTTTCTCGCCTACTGGGCGACGATTTACGGCAGAGCTCACTAAGAGCCTATCACGACGGCGGGCTGTACCATGGACAGGAATATGATGACGACCAAGGCGGCCCTCTTTATGTGGCGGGAGATGAGGGGGTCGAGCTTCCTGATATGAGTGCGGACAAGCAGCTAGAGGCTAGTCGCATTGCTGAAGAGATGTTTAAGAAGCTTGTGTCGTAACCCAGAATGAATAGCCCCGGCAGGTGATGGCCGGGGCGATTCATTCTAGCACTCTGGACTGGCCCCTATAAAACCGGACACGGACACCCCGTTAAATTGC
>CEPQ01053955.1_pt1 | contig 23865 bp, 42 predicted proteins | sample 530411 | NCBI WGS metagenome assembly CEPQ01 (sample SAMEA2620039, study PRJEB7988) | marine metagenome | isolation source: saline water (ENVO:00002010), including
TCTGAATACTTTGAAGGAAGCATGAACGAGCATGGTTGTGGGTTGATCGTTTCAGATCCTCGCCCTCTCTCTCGCCTTCCCCTTCGCCTTCGCCCTCACCTTCGCCCTCGCCTTTACCTTCGGCTGCGCCTTCGCCCTCACCTTCGCTCTTCTGATGATTGGGTTGAAGTCCTGTGGACCGATGGAAAAACTTATTGGGAATTTGTCGATTATTTCAAGGAAATGGAAAGAGAATGAAACTTAGTAGAGTACACTTTATCGCAATCGCAAAGACTATTGCTTTGCTTTCTAAAGATTGCACACGACGCGATGTGGCTTTGGCTTTCGCTTCGTTGTTCCAGCAAAGCAATCCACGGTTTGATGTTTTGAAGTTTGTGGATGCCTGTGATGTGTGATGTATTTTGAAATTGAATTGCGTAATTTTTTCTTCAACGAGGGGTTGACATCCTCCGGATCGTGCTTAAACTATATGTGAGAGAGGAAGAATATGAGAAAATTTATTGCAGTCACCGCCGCCGTAATCGCACTCCTCGTGAGCGGCTGTCAGTTCGTGGAATACGGCGGACATCTGCCGTCCGAAATTGTGTGCGAGACTCAGAGAGGAAATTACATCTTTCCTGTCGAGACCAATTCCATCGTTGTATTCGACGATGACGGATTCACCATTCAGCTTCACGATTCTCACGGCGACATCGAATACGAACAGGACGTGTTCTTTCCGTATGGCGCCAAGTGTTTTTATGCCGTGGACTAAGAAAGAAAACGTGAACGTTGGCGATCTGGTAAAGGTCGTTGCAGGTTCAGCTTTTAGTGAGTGTCTAGGTTTTGTGGTAGACGTCGATTCATTCGAATTCGGCACATGTTTGCTTGTGTTGGTTTCTTGGCCAGAACGCCCCCCAACTTCTTGGCACCCAGGGTGCCGCCTCCTCTTCGGTTTCGACGAATTCGAGAAAGTCTCGTGAGAAGAGAAGAAGAAAACAACATCCTTCCAGGTGATCTGGTAATGATTGCATCTGATTTGAAAAGATTTGGTGGCAAGCTTGCTTTGGTGGTCGAAGACCTTAGGCAACATGACCCCTCGTATATTTCTCAAAGGTTTCTGTTGTTTTTTTGTACTGGTGAAAGCACTGGTAAGAAGCTGGCGTTTTACATTGACGAGATTGAGAAAGTCTCGTGAGAGAAGAAGAACAAGAAGAACAAGAAGAGAGAGAAAGGATCAATCCAGGTGATCTGGTAATGATTGTATGCGAGGAAAGAGAATATAAAAATGAACTCGCCTTGGTGATCGAAACCTTTTTCTATCAGGATCGTTTCCCTGATGACGATCCTCCCGAAGAAACACATCAAGAATTTGTGCTACTTCTTCGTACTGGCGACGAGCTAATATTCATGAGAGACGAGATTGAGAAAGCCTGAACCAAGCAAAGAACAGACAGTCCCTCCAGGAACACTCGTTAGGTTCAAAATCGCCAACCTGTCACGGTCTGTAGCTGTCGGGGATATTGGTTTGGTGGCAGCCGTGCCCCCTCCCCCGGTTGCGACCGGCTTATTTACGATGCCAATTCCAGGCGTTTTCGTACCGTTCAGTCTACGATATACAGTGTGTTCATCAATGGAATTTCAATCCCAGCATATGCCAGTGCTTTTGAAATTCTTTCCTCGGTGAGTAAAGAATAATAAGTGAGTGATAGAAAGATATATTGAAGTTTCAGAAGTGACTTCAGAAGCGTAGTTTATTCTTCTTTAAAAGTAACTGGTAGACGGTAGCTGGTAGACGGTAGAAAGGGGTTGGTGGACGGTAGAAAGCAAATGGTAGCAAGTGGGATTTGGTGGGATTGGGTGGTATGAGGTGGGCGTTAAGTATTGCGTTGGGGCGGTAGGGATTTGGTGGGCTGCGTTGGGGAGGGGAGGTGGTACGATTTGGGGTTGTTTTTTTGGCGATTTAGGGGAAATTGGCATAAAAAATGCTATAGCAAGACCCGTGCCAACTTTATGGCACACATATTGCTTATGCAAGCAACGTGCCAACTATTTATTCTGCGAGGGTAGAAAAAAAGATCAATCAAGGGGTTGACTTCTTCCCTGGCGTGCTTATATTGTAGTTGAAGGAGAGAGATAGGTAATGAGCGAAGCTGAAACCACCCCCGACGTGCCTGAAAGGGTTGAATTCGATCTTAACCTTCACGTTGCTCGTCTGCTCATGAATGAGCCCTTCTTCGCTGCCATTTCCAGGCGGGTGAATAAGGCTTCCCATGATGGGGTTCCGGCTGCCGGCGTTCGTGTCAATCCTGACTCGGCGCAGTTTGAACTTCTTTACAACCCTGCATTTTTTGCGGGGCTGACGGATGTTCAAAGGGCGGATGTCCTCAAGCACGAGTTTTATCACCTCGTTTTGGAGCATGTAACGGGTCGGATGCCGACCGGCGAAGATCATAAGCGGTGGAATTTCGCTACTGACCTCGCAATCAACTCTCACCTGTCGAATCTCCCCGAGGGTTGTTTGATGCCCGGTGAGGGGCCTTTTGCCGATCTTCAGCCAGGACAGGCCGCAGAGTGGTATTTGAGCCGGCTCCCGGAGACTCCGGATGGCGGCGGGTGCAACGGCGATTGTCAGCCTTCCGACGAGGGCGACGATGGTGAGGGCGGTTCTGGCAATTGCGATTGCCCCGGCCCCGAAAACGGCCAGTTCGATTCTCATGACGATTGGGGAGGCTCCGGTTCTCCGGCAGATAACGCTGCGAACGAGATTGCAAAGGAACGAATTAAGGATATCATCCAGAAAGCTGCGAACGAGGCACAAAAGGCCAATTCGTGGGGTTCGGTTTCGGCTGGAATCCGCAAGGAGATTCTGGAGCGGTTGACCCCAAGGGTCGATTGGAAAAAGGTTCTTCGGTATTTCATCAAGACGTCTCAGAAGGCCAATAAGTCCTCGACGGTCCGTCGCCTGAACAAGCGGTTTCCTTACATTCATCCCGGGCGCAAGGTCAATCGTCAAGCGAAGATTGCTATCAGCATTGACCAGTCCGGCTCCGTTGATGATGGAATGCTGGCGACGTTTTTTGCAGAGCTAAATAAGCTGGCGTCGTTGGCGGAATTTACGGTAATTCCTTTCGATTCCGAGGTTGCCGAGGATAAGGTCTACGTCTGGAAAAAGGACGAAACTCGCCCTTGGGAGCGGGTTCGTTACGGCGGCACGGACTTCAATCCTCCGACTCAATATGTCAACGAGCGAAACTTCGATGGTCATATTATTTTGACTGACCTTTGTGCTCCGAAACCGATTGCGTCAAAGGCGCAGCGGATGTGGATGACCACAAAGTATTACGCCGACAATCCATATTTCCGCACAACGGAGCGCGTGATTGCGATTGAGGATGGTCGATAATGTTCGATAGATTCACCCTGATTGAAGCGGTTTTGCTGGTCCCCTTTGCGGGACTGGTCACTGCGGCAATCGCCCACATTAGCACTCTGATTTAGCCCGAGGGAAGACAATGGAATTCTTTTATATGTTTTTGTTCTGTTACACTCTGGCTTGGTTTAATGGTTAAAGGATAAGACAATGGAAATTCTGGCCTGTACGTTCACGATTGTTTGCGGTTGGTTGTATCTCGCAACGACAGATCCCAGCAAGTGAAACCGGGAACTCTCGTTCGGATGCGTCCCAAGTTTTCAATTTTGAGGCCCGATCATGGCGACGGTCCGATTGGTTTGGTGGTATCAAGATCCCGAGCCCGCCCGCCGGAAGAGTGGCAATATGTTATTTACTGGTCTGGTGACTTGACTAACGGCTCCACGAGAAATTTTTGGTCTGTGCAGCACTTGAATAGCCTTCGCTGGTACAGCAACGAGCTAAAGGTGGTGAAGTAAGTGGAGGTAGGAACTCTCGTGCGCCTCCGCCCCGGGCGTTCAATTTTGCAATATGCTACTGAGCCCGGCGATACGGGCCCAGTTGGTATAGTAATTTCAAGCCGACACACACCCGATTCGTCAGACTGGGAGTGTGTTGTTTGTTGGTCTGGTGGTTTGAAGCTCACGGCGGCCGATCTCGCTGACCTGCCGCCGGAACGTCTGAATAAACTTTCCTGGTTTGGCCACGAGCTAGTGAGAGTGGAGTAATGGTCAACATCCACAAGTTCAAGGTTGGCGATCTCGTCACGGCCCATTCCCCCGAGGCCCAAAGGAATCGGGACGATGTGAAGTGGGGGATCGTCGTTGAGCGATATAAAAGGTTGCCATTGCATCGGTGTTCTACTGGATCGGTCCCAAAAGAAGCCTGGATTGATTTGGCCGATGTACATTGGGTCCATCTCAATAGAACAGTGCCGATTCGCTGCGAAATGCTTTGGAAGCCCGGACAGGTTTAATCCGAGACCCAAAAAGAAAAATATAAAAACATGAACGAAAACAATATCACTTCAGGGGATTTAGTACAGTTCGGTATGCATAAAGATAAGGTAGGTATTGTCATTAGAGTATGGGAGGCCCCCGAGCTTGAATCAATACTAGGATCGTCTGCCAAGACTGTAGCTGAAGTTAAATGGATGAACTCACTTCGAAGTCATATTGTTGCTATTGATAATTTGACAGTGATTTCAAAAACATAAAGCTGCGTGGTACGGGGTGGGGAGGGGGGTAGTACCGGAATGTATGTCCCATATGGGATAAGGTTGGATGCGATGACTAGATCAGCGTTCTATAACGCCAGTAAATTTTTTGAGATTTAGGGTTTTAGAGTCTAATTATAACATGAAACAACTAACAAAAACAAAACTCTACGAAATTGTCAAAGAACACCTCGGCAACCAGGCACCCTCCCCACCCCCACCAGAGACTTTATCGCTGCAAGAGCAACCACCCAGCCCGGATGGTCCCTCTGGCTACGACATTTACGATCAAGAGGGGAATAAAGTCGGCCAACTTCACCCAACATCGCAACAAGGCAGCGAATTATGGGGCCGCCCCTTACCAAATTTGGAACGTTACGGGTCAGAACCAATGGAGCAACTTCATACTTTCTTAAAATCCAGGGCAGGCCAAAAATGGTATGGTTGGGGTGGGCTCATGAGCCGTCGAACGAGTCGCGACTTGGCATAAGGCATCTTGAAGGAACTTAAACTTAAGCAAGGAACAAAAAATGAAATTAACAAAATCACGACTACAACAACTCGTTAAAGAAGAAACTTCTAAAGCCCTGGCAGTTCTAAAAGAAGAATGGCCGGGGACACAGCCAGACGATCATTATAAATTGGAAAAATTTACAATGAAAATATTTCTAGAACTTCAAAGCGCACAAAAGAGCATTTTTGAAAAATGGCAAAATGCTCTTTCAAAGAAATTTGTGGGTACAGAAGTTAGTTTTGAACACGAAAAACTCCAAGGTCGAGGTCAAGGTGTTGTAGAATCTGTTCGGGTATTTAGCGATTATGGCGATGCTACAGTTTCGTTCAATGTCCGCGTTCCTGGCCCAAAAGGTGGAAAAATGTATCGCGACGTTAGATGGTACAATCAGCTTGCGCCGGCCACGACCCCCACTATGTTCAGTGAAGATTTTGACGCAGGTTTTGATGCAGAAGCTGCAGAAGCCTACGCGGCGAAGGTGCGCCGCGCCAACGGCGGACGCGGCCATGGCGGGCGTGATTGCGCATGCCTGCACCCGGGACGGCGCTGCTCGCATGGCGGTTGGCCGTCGTGCAATTGGGAAAGTCACTTCATCGATGGCGAGTACCAGACGTGTGGAGACGCGCCCCCCGGCGCAGCGACCGACGCAAGTTGATAAGCCAAGTTGATAAATCAAGTTGATAAGCCAACCAGCCAAGCCAATTCCCCTTCAATTTCTCTACCCAAAACATACCAAAAAATCCACCCCCAATGATATCAACGACTTACGAAAAATCACACAAAAAAAAATGTCGAATTAGGTATAATTTCTCTAGGAGAAGTGAGAGAAAATAAAAAAAGAAGTGAAAATAACTATTGACATTTGCTGCAATAGTTGTTATATTAAATATACGAGATGAGAGGTTAAATGAAGGGCTACAGACGCCATTCCTGCCGAACATGCAAATCTTTGGGGAGTGTTCGGATTGGAGCATATGGAGATTTTTGGCCGGCCGATCCTAGACTTAATTATGCAACAACATGTCCAACATGTTCCGGGAAAGGCTCAAGATGGCTTTCTATTCCATGGTGGACTTTTTGACAAAGAGCAGAAATTCCACATGAATTGTTACGCACTGCATTAAAGCTTACGAGGCAGATAGAATGTTTCAAATGGCACTAAATGATTGAACAAAATAAGGAAATAGCAATGAAAAACCATGAAGACGAATTTGAAGCCGCGCCCGAGAGGAGGTCGTGATGGAACTCCCAGATTTCATCAACGAGTGGTGCGACGCATGCGAGACGTACACCCTGCACTACAAGACGAGCGACAAGGATCGATTCAGCGACCGGATAGTCCGCTGCGTTCATCACCCGCCGGACCTCGCCGCAGAGGAGCAGGCGAAGTCGCCCGCGAGGAGGCCGACATGCGAGACATGAGCGAGGTGAGGGAGAGACTGCGCGCCCAGGTCGATGCCGAACCAGTCCACGCTGAGATGGCGGCAAACAGCGACGACCTCTTCGCCCTCCTGTCCGCGATCGACGAGCGGGACGCGATTATAGCGGACGTCCGACGGGCACTGCATGCATACTCTGACAGCGATCTCGTGTCGCTGACTAAGGCGACCTATCGGCAGTCGATGATGGTGGATGATCTTCGGGACTCGCTAGCGATGGCACATGCCGCATTGCAGCGTATAAGAGATACGACTGTTAGTGGGCTTTACCCGGCGCATTGGGAAGACGATGGCGATGTACTTGACATGGTAGATACCGCGCTTAAGCGTACAGGAGGTTACGACGATGAAGTATGATATGAAGTGTGATTGCTATGGAGGTCACGTATTGACTGATGAAGGTGAGGTTGGTTGTTCAAAGTGTGGCGGCACCGGTAGAAAGCCAATTTTAAGCAAATTGGAGCAGCTAGCTGAGGCAAAAAAAGCATTGCGCGCCATTAGAGACTACAATCGCAGCGAAATTGTATATGACGAATTCGCCTACGAGCGCATGCAGGAGGCGTATAGGGAAGCTGCGCGTAACGTTCTTGCACAAATTGGAGATGATGATGTTTGTTAATCCTGGTCAATTGACCATTCTCACATCTGACGAGGTTAACTGAATGAACACAAATATAACACCTCTTACTGATTTTGATGCGTTGATTCAATCACCTCATTTTCGTTGGATGCCCGGAATGCTTGATTCTCAAGGATTTCGTTTATGTAGTGTTTCGTTGCACGATGGCGCGTGGGATGCAATTGGTCCTGGCGGGACATATCAACGTTATTATTATCCAACACACCCTTATCTTAAATACCCCGACATTAATGATGCTAGTACACAAGGCTGTCTTCTTGCAATTGCGCGCATTGCATGGGGTTCTGATGCCGACATTCAGGTTAAAACTGAAGAGTCTGAATGTTGCATTGATGTGTCTAAACGCTCAAAGCAATTATTTCGGTGGGTAGGGCATTCATTGGGTGAGGGATTAGTTTCTACTATTTTGTCGGCCCCTGATGTGGTGATATAGTATGTGATGTAGTTGGCAGTGAAATTTCTTCATTAAGAAAATGGTTATATTGAATTGTGAAAACTAATTACAACATGAAATCTACCACGAAATCTACTAAAATCACCAAAGCGAAATTAACTGAAATTGTTAAATGTGCTCTTCATGAATCTGGCGGAATGCGCTATCTTCACGCTACAACGCGTACTGGCGCAATTGCCAAAAGACGAGCCAAAGCTGCTGCTGCAGCCGAGAAAACTCCCGAAGAAAAAGAACAAGCCGAAAAAGAACGTTTGGCAAGACTTGCCAAATTTGGGCATTTGTATGCAGATCAAGAAAACACAGACCAAGAAGAGATTGAAGAAGAAGTGTTGGACCGAGCTTAAAGATGAAATTGACAAAAGATGTTCTTAAGCAATTAATTCAAGAAGAGCTTAGGGAGACGGTTTTGGATTTAGAACCCGAACGTCTTTCGCATTCTGATGTTAATTTGGAAAAATTGGTTCAAGTACATCTTTCATCTCTCAAGAATTCTTTGGAACAAATGTGGAATGATTTGGATTCTGCTGTCGATGTTGCCAATAGTATTGGTGCAAAAGGAATTCCGATTGACGATAAAGATGTTGAGAAGTTGGTACGAACTTCGATAGAGAGTGCAAGTGCGAAAGTTAATTTTAGTTCTTATGACGAGCACATTATGATTGACGCGTTTACGAAACTTTTTCTTGCGCGAATTGAATCTGGTAGTATGGAGTTTGAGTGAGTTATGCCGCATGTATCTTATGAAATGCCACATAGGTTTGAGGTAGATCTTCTTCCCGATGGGTTTTACAGAATATTTGATAAAGAAAAGCAACTTCAAGGATTTTACGATCAAGGTGGAATGTATCGATCTGGCAAGCTTAAACTTCCTCATGATTTTGTGGCAGATACGTTAATTGGGAAACATAAGAGTCGTAAGCAAAATGTTGGTGATTATGGAAATAGTGATGCTGGACCAATTGGCAATTTGGGACCAGAGAGGGCAAGTGAAAATAAAAAAATCACGGGGCTTTTTTTGTATCAATTAATTCGAGAAGAATTAAATGAAATTCGAAAAGGTCATTCAAATTTTGAACACAACATTGAATTCATTAACGGTAAACTTTCAAATTATCAATTAGGATCGTGGTTCCGAACGAATTTACCTGACGTGGCTGCCAAAAAATGGGCCGAGGTTGAAGATAAATATATAGATAATTATGATTTTGGACCGCCAGAACTTCCTGTATGGGTGCGAATTGAACTTTTAGAAATCTTATTGGAGCCCGTTAAACCTCTTTACACGAATAAAATTAAAAAACTCCTGGGCAAGGGAGCCTTTAAGTTCGCCTTTCTTTTGGACAACGATCACGTTTTGTCGATTGGTGAAAACATGGTGGCAGATTTTAGAGAAAGAGACATAGAACCAAGTGTTTATCGCGATATGTGGGCTCGTCAATTCGATCCAGAAGGTGGTACAAAAGTTACAGACATTCCGATTTATGACTATGATGAGTTTGGGCATAATATGATCTATATTGAAATGGGCAGGGTTGAGACTGTAGATATGCGCAGTGCGAGAACGAAAAGAATTGCGCGAGAAAAGCCAGAAAATTGGGAGGATACTGTCGGACATGGATTGGAGTGGATAAGAAGTGCTGTTATTTATATTTTAAAAAATATTCGTGATTATGAAGAACGTTCTATAGGTGGTAGTTTGGACAATTGGTCCGAGGAGGAGCTTTGGAACAAAGTCATGGGAAATGTCGCTCTTGTTCGTCGCATTAAAGTGGGATTGCGCAAGGCAACCAAAAAAGAAGCCTATGCCTATATTAAGGCAATCATTCGAGTCGCAAAGCGTCATGGACTGGATTACGCTATCGACGCACATATTGGTAATGTTGGATTTCTCCCTCACGATCCTTCCAAAATGACTGTTTTCGATCTCGCTTAAAAAAACACTTGACATAACCAAATTTAGTTATTATATTTATATTATGGACACATCGTGTGAATTTGAGATTGGCGATTTGGTTGAATATGTTGGCGGCACTCCCGTCACTGCTGCAGATATGTTATTCATTGACGCAGTTGGAGAGATTGGGTTGGTATGTCGTGTGTCGTTTGCGTATGGTTTACTTGCAAATCCGCTCGTCTATGTTTTGTTGGCCGGAAACAAAACAATTCCAGTTTCTCCAAATTTCTTAAAAATTATTTCAAAAGGACGCATTGACAATGTTTAAGGCTGGAAATTTGGTTCGCTTTAAGGTTATATGGTATAGTGACTCACTTGGTTTTGGCCGGGGCTACCCGCTATCTCATTCTGCCGACTATTTGGGTCGAGCAATTACTCCCCATCAAGCCTCACGAGACTTCGCATTTCAGCGAGTAATAAAATCTGGAACATTGGCCTTGATTACTTCAATGCGTGAAGATTTCGATTCAAACTACAACCCAGCCAAACCTAATGATCGAAGATGTAATTTGACAATCGTGGAAAACACAAATCACTCTTCAGAGAGAGATGAAGTTTTATGTGATTTGTTTTATGTGCCCACGGATATTTTGGAGTTGGTTTCATGAATGAAGGAGTGAAAATCGGAGATCTTGTAAGACACATAGACAGTGGAGATTTGGGGTTGGTGATGAGAATTGACGGCCCAGAGACATGTGAGCTTGGACCATTTGCAGCAATTGTGTCTTGGTTTGGTTTCGGCCTCGATGGAAAGAAAAGATTTTCTGCAACTTCTGGAATGTGTACGGCTGAACCTTTGGGTTCAAGTGGAAAGTTTAGACATCAAGATTGCGAAATTGTATAAAATAGAAGGATTGATTTCGTTAGTAGAGAAAGAATTGAATTTGTATAAACAAGGAGACTAATTAATACATGAAGCATTTAAACGCATATTGGGAACAACTTAAAAAAATTGGATTCACTGAATACGATATTGAAACTAAACGAGAGATTTATAGTTCTTTTGTCAAATTTTCTTTAATCACCGAATATAGATTGGTTCTTGGAAAAGAATTAGAACATCATCTTAAAGACAATTCGCTATCTGATGATGAATGGCAGCTTATTATTGAAGAAAAGTGGAATAAGCCAGGAATTTCACTATCTGATGATATTAACTAGCACTAATTAAAGCGAGGAAAGAACATGAAAACTAGAGTTACAAGAAGCAGATTAAAACAAATCGTTAAAGAAGAGTTGGGTAGATATGGACACAACGGTTCTGATGCAGGGTTGATTAATGAAGCTTTACAGGACTTGCACAAAGCATCTGGTCTGTTGGAGGCCGCCTCTTCAATTTTGCATCGAGTGGGCGAATCGGATGTTGACAGTATCATTCATAATTTGATGGCAATAAATGAAAATTTATATACTCAAGTTCAAATTTTGAGAAATGCAGATTACGATTATGATTCCAGTCCTTACTCTCCTCCGCCACCCGGAAAGGATATGAGGGGATAACATGAAAGGTAAATTTTCAAAACAACAAATTCACCAAATTATTGAAGAAGAGTTTGAAAGGGTAATATCCGAATCTGAGGGGTTGCCTCCCTCACACGCATTGGTTGGGATAAAATACTTAATGACAAACACATCAACAAAACTCTCAGATGAAGAAGCTTTTGAAGTTTTGCAACAGGTAATGGAACACATTGAAGAAGCAATGAAGTGGATGTACGCCAACATGGGTGCGTAAATAGGAGTGACCAATTGAATGATTTTAGTTTCCCTTCCGAAAAGAAAGTACGCCTCAATTTCAGAGTCCGAAATCAAAGAAGTTAGGTTTGGGAAATATACTTTTAAGGTCAGTCAATTTGTTCACGCTTATCATGTTGAGGAACAGAATCGTACCGGTTTCATGTTAACCTCCACAAGTGTAAGGGACTTGGCAAAAAAGGTTGGTAAGTGGAGTGCAACGCTTTATGTAAAAGTGAGAAACTCTAAGGGTTTGTGGGAAATTAAGATGCCCAACACACAACTCAAACAATTGGAAGATGATGTTATTTGGTTCGTTCACCATGGCGTTTCGACCATAACCATTCTAAAAAAACCTTCTATTAGTGATTCTTGGTCTTGACTTTTCAAATGGTTGTTGGTATAATGTATATAGATGAAGATGACAGCAAGAAGCAAATTGCGTAGTGGAGATATGCTTCTCAATGAGGCAACGGGTACAACCATTCTTTTGTTGAAGAAAATATATGTGGACACTCCAACGACCAAGCTTAAAAAGACAAAATTCAAAAAAATAATTTTTTGGGAAACGTTCGTTTCGATAACAGAAAATTCAAGCACAAGCCCAGGAATAAAAAAGCACAAAGAGAAGAATTTGAGAGAAAAGGTGGAGAGAGGCGTTCTAACCTTGCTCAAGAAGGGAGAAAGCTAAGCCATTAAGATAATTATGTAAAGGAAACTAATTGTCTTGAAAAGGGTGGAGTTGGAGCGTTTTTTCCCAAAGGTAGGCGACATTATTTGCACCATTGAAGGCGAACGAGAGGGGTTGATTGTAGACATTCAAACGAACGATGAAATGCCACCCATCACAACGTACAACGTATTGTGGCTTGATGACTTTGTTCGTCCCTTGAGTTGGCTACCTAGAAAGGAATTTAGGATTTATGAATTGAAATAAGTTTTGCTAATTGGTCTCTAGTTATTAAGGAGGAAAAAAGGTGTGGAACCACATTGATATCGACCCGGTTTTCATCGAGGAAGAAAAGAGAAAGAGACATGTAGACGATCGTCCACAAATCCAACTCCCCCTGCCACAATATCGCCCACCACAAGAAAATACACCCCCCCAGGAAGACGAATCGGAAAAACGTGGCGTAGTTATAATTGAACTTATCTAGATATTTTGACTATTTATTGAGTAGGAAAAATATTATATGCGCGTACATAATAGGTCTAATCTCGATTTACGAGAGGTAGAAGAATTAGTTGAAAAGTTCTATCCATATGCCAAAGAGTCTTTGGGTTTCGATAAAGACATTAATGTTGTGCTTGAATCTGATTTGGAGAATGCAAAAAATCCTTTAGGCAACACAGCATATTACACACCAAATAACCCACAAATTACAGTGTTTGTGGACAATAGACATCCAAAAGATATTTTACGTTCTATCTCGCATGAGTTGGTGCATCACGCTCAATGTTGTCGAGGAGAATTTGCAGAACAATTACAGACCGAAGACGGCTATGCTCAAAGCGATCCTCATTTGCGTGAGATGGAAAGAGAAGCTTACGAAACTGGCAATATGGTATTTAGAGATTGGACAGACACATTGAACGAAAATTTGAGAGGGAGGTTGAGCACGATGTCGTTAAATGAGAAGCAATTAAGAAAGGTTGTTAAAGCAGCTATTTCTGGATTTGATTTGCAGTCGCTGAAAGAAGCTTATTTTGACGACGACGAAGAAGAAGAAAGCAAACATGCTGGCAAGGGCAAAGATTATAAAACCAATAGTGGCGGTGGATATTCTAGTGGAATCACTAACGTTACTGAAGTTGAGGAAGAAAACATGAGTACAGAAAAACAAGAGCAGGTTCAAGAGTTGTTGTCGCCTGTTGTCGCAGCCAAAGATGCGATCAAAATGAATGAGATCAAGCCATTTGTAATGATTGGCGGAAAGACTTATTTGTGGGAAGAATCAGATGGAATCAATTTGAGAGTTTCTGATCAAGGCGGTACAGATCACAATTTTAAATTGGCCGACGTAGAAGATCTTCAGGCCCCGGAAGCCATTACTCCTCTTAATGAGTGGTACGAGGATTCTTTGTACAAAAAATTGTTGACAGAATACACGAAATAAAATGGCGTTTACAGATAGATCTTCAACGAGTACAGATTTCATTATTACAAACAATGATGATTTAGTATCTCAACACGGTAAAGCTGGTAAATCTGTATTGTTTGATGAGTCAAGTGGCTATGTTGCTTTGCCTACTGGCTCCGTGGCATCTTATCCATCGTTCAGCTATTCTGCGTGGGTTAAGTACGATAATACTGGCGGCGGCGCTGTTCTTTTTCCGAGACTTGTTTCTTTGGGGGCGAGTGAGGAAAATGTTTTTTACATAGGTAAGTCTAGTTTGACTTTGGGTTTGGATTTGAATTTTTCCACAACTGATGGCTATTGGACATCAAAAAGTGATGCTATAACTGCCAATAATTGGCATCATGTTGCTGTAACTTATGCTTCTGCATCCGATGCCGATCCTTCGTTTTATGTTGATGGTATAGCTTTAACACTAACTACTGAAGATTTGACACCGCATGGAACATTAAATACGCATAGCGGCCCGGGCGGGATTGGAGGATCATCGGGGGGCGGTTTTCTTTACAAGGGCAACATACAGGATGTAAGCATTTGGGATATTGCGTTGGGCGTAAGTGCAATTACTGATTTATACAATTCTGGCGCCCCTGGAGATCTAAGAGCGCATAGCAATTTTGACAGTTTGGTGGCGTGGTGGAAAATGGGTCTCGGAGAGGCCGGTGACAGCACTACCATACTTGATCAAATTAGTGGCACAGCTACTACAAATGGAATATTGCAAGGCGCCGCATCGATAGTTTCAAATTCTGTAGATACTGATGCTGAAACGTCTCCGGTAAATGTACCTTTCAGATTTGGACAAAGAGGGCCAATGAGCTTGAGGTTGAGACCGACTGCAACACCTTATAGTGCTTCATTTGGTGGGTAAAAAACTATATACATAAAAGGAGGATGATTCAATGAATCAGCGAAGACGAAGATATTGGAAATTAAAAGCTAAGGAAAGAAAAAGGGCTTCTGCTGCTCCCGCTTCGGCTGTTCCTGTTGAAGAGAAGGTTGTTGCGAAACTTCGTTCTGAGGATTTAGTGCCGGTTGTGGAAGAGGTTGTTCTTGCATCTCCGGTGGAAGAGGAAGTTGAAAAAGAAGTCGAGCCAGAGGTTCCAAAGAGACGCCGACGCCGACGAAGAAGTATTTCTGCTAAAGTTTCCGAGGAATAGGATGTCAACACAATTGTTTATAACCGAAGGCGGTGTTGCTGGACATTTAGCTCACATTTATGATAATAGATATATCACTTTTGCCAAAGTGAAGGAAATTTTATCCGCAGCTTCATCTGGACAATTAGAGGGTACAGAAAAAACTGACGGATTTAACATATATGTTGGTTATAAAGACGGTTCAGCTAGAGCGGCACGAAATAAAACTGATATCAAAAAAGGAGGAATGCGTGCCTCTGATTTGGCTGCTCGAAAATTTATGGGCGGCGAGTCGGTTAAAGAAACATATGTGAATGCATTTAGGGCCTTTGAACGTGGCGTAAATTCTTTATCTCCGGAGGAGAGACAAGAAATATTTGGTCGCGATGGAAACATTTTTTATAATGCGGAAATTCAAGGCCCCGCCGCCTCTAATGTTGTAAATTATGATACAAATTATTTAACCATTCACCAACAGGGACACTCAGCATTTGACCTGACAACAGGAAGACGATTGGATGTTGATGTCACAAAGAATGTTAAAAAACTGTCTGCAGTTGTAGATGGAATGCAAAAGGCCATCGAGGGAGAGAGGTTTGCCATTCACATGAATGCAATCAGGAAACTTAAAGCCCTAGATGATGACATGGCATTAAATCTGGCGGTAAAGCGTATTGAAAAAGCAACCTCAGCTTATGGAATTTCTGACAATCATACGGTTGAAGACTTTCTTAGAGTGAAGCTTTTGTTTATGGTTGGAGATAATTTTCCCGAACTCTCGGAGGAATATCACAAATTGATTGTAGAGAGAATTTTGGGAAACGATACTCTTATGGGGAAGGGCATCCAGAAAGATTTGAGAGTTGAACTCATGAAGTTTATAAAGTCAGATGGAATGAAGATGTTGACAACGGCAATTCGTCCTATTGAAGTTGCAATTCATGATTTTGCAGTTGAAATGTTGAAAGATATGCAGAGCGCGTTTATTCTTGACAACTCTGCGGAAGTTCAGAGGTTGAAGGGGGAATTGGGGGTTGCGATTAAGGCAATTCAGTCCTCCGAGAACGAAGAGGCAATGGATGTTTTGTCGAGAAATCTTGAAAAGATTAAACATATCGATAATGTTAGCACTGCTGCAGAGGGATTTGTCTTTCAATATGATGGACAACTGTATAAGTTTACTGGCAACTTTGCTCCTGCCAATCAGATTTTAGGACTTTTTAAATTTGGGCGAGGAAATGTTCCCCCAATGGCAAAGGCAGAACCCCAAGAAGTCCCCTCAGTTGGTGAAACAGTGGAAGAAGATGCATTTGATGATGTTGAGGCGATTGAGGGAGAGGGGGGTAGGACAATTGCAGTCGTTCCTGGTGGCTTTAAACCCCCTCATGGTGGTCATTATGGATTGGCAAAATACTTTTCAGATTTGCCGGATATAGATTTGGTGATGGTATTAATTTCTCCAAAAGCTCGTGCGGGGCATAGTTTGGAAAATAGGGTTGTAATCAATGCTCAAATGTCTATGAGGTTGTGGCAGCTTTATACAAAGAGCGATTCTAAAATTAAGGTTTCTATGTCTCCGCACAATAGTCCGGTTAGGGCGTCGTATGAATTTATGGAGAAATTAAATCCTGGCGATACATTAATAATGGGAATGGGAGAAAAAGAGGTAGCTGCTGGCGATCAAAGATTTGCAAAGGCGCCAGAATATGGAGCCAAGTTGGGTGTTGAAGTAGATGTTGTTCCTACGCCGATGTTTGAGGGCGGAGTGAGTGGAACTAAAATGAGAGAATTTATTGCCTCCGGCGAAGAGGAAGAATTTAAGAAATATTTGCCCAAACACTTAAGTGATTCAGAGTTGAATCAAGCTTGGAACATCGTTTCAGGTGACCAAAAAAAAATCAGTGAGTCTTTGGGAGAATCCATCGATGCACCTTCCTATATTCATGGGATGATTGAAGAAATTATGCAAAAAAGAGAAAATGAGGAGGTTGCTGCCGACCCTGAATTATCTGACGACTCAAACGAACCAACTCAAGATCCAAATATGCGTTGGATAGATGCTCTTAACATGGACCCCAAAAAAATGAGGGATATAAGTAGTTGGTCTAAGAGATATAAGAAGTATAAAGACGTTTTGCGTGAAATTTCGGCAATGGGGGCCGGTTCGGTTGAAGGTTATAGCGGAGCCGCCAAGAAAAAGAAGAAATTTGATTCATTAATTCGCGAAGATGATTTGAGGTTGATTCGGCTTCCCGATGGATTGCAAATTCCTAGAAAAGAAATGCCACAAATTAAATCACACGATCTATCAGATTTTAGAAAATGGCTAGAGGATAAAGGTATATCCTCAGAAGAGACAAAAGCGAATGTGAAAGAATTAAAACCGACCCAATCGGCAGTGAATGGAGTTTCGATTGAACAAAATTTCAAAAATCAACCAATTGAACAGTTGGCGTTTGAAAAGCCAATAATGGTATCTCAAGACAATTACATATTGGACGGTCATCATCGTTGGTATGCCTTGAAGGAACGAAGACCAAATTCGCAAATTTCAATTGTCGCAATTGATATTCCTGTGAAGCAGCTTCTTGGATTGATGAGGAAGTATCCAAAAGTAGAATTTAGAGATATAACTGAACGTGTAATTCAGAAAGTGGTAAACTATTTATTAGAAAGATATCCAAGTGTTTTTAAGACTGAAAAGAGGGAATTAAATTCAAATGAAACGAGAAAATAGAGAGCAGTTTCTTCAAGAACAAATGTTGAGGGAATATATAAGGAAGGCAATTAGGGTTGCCCTAACAAAACAAGAGCGAAAAGTTTTTGAAGAGCAAAAATTGCGCTCGATTGTGAGAGACGTAATTCAAGAAGTAGAGGTATCGGAGGAAGTTCCCCATAAATCGACTGGAATTAATGTTTTGGAAGAGTTATTGAAGAAAATTGTTCCTATCTTGGAAGATGCATATAAGGGATTGACTTCTAATACAGATCAACGTGTGTCTTTTAGGGCCCACATCGTTCAGGCAGTGCAAAACTCTTTGGCGACGGTGAAATTAAACAAACAGGCAGATAAAGAGCCCCTTCATGAGTTGGAGATTAACGTCGATGATGATGAAGAAGACCCTCCGGGCTTTATTGATGTAGATCGCCCGGGAAAGAAAGAAAAAGAATCCTCACCAGAAGAAAAGGAACAAGAATTTACCATTGCTGGTCAAGATTTGACCGGTAGGAACGTTGCATTGAAGGCATATCGAACAATTGAACGCAACATCATGGATGCCTATGATGTTTTGAGCGATGAAAACGACAGACAACTGTTTTATGATTATTTATTGACCAATTTGAAGCTTTATTTTGATAAATTTGAGGATGAATTGAGCACAGAAGTGCCAAGTGAGCCCACAACTCGTGAATATGAAGCAGAATTGGACGATGAAGAAGAAGAATATCTAGATTTTAGTGAAGAATTGTAAAATATCATACAAAAAGACGTTTTTGGAGAGTTTTCGTGGAAGAGATGTTGTTGGATGTGCTGTTTTGGGCGCCCCAAACGACGAAAAAGCCAATAAAAACAACAATTTAGAGAAAAATGCAGAATTTTGCGAGCAAAATGTCGCTGGTTATTGCCGCACACATCTAGACAAGTATTTTTGCGAGGAAAAAGGCGAAAAAAGTCAATAAAAACAGCTATTTAGGGGAAAACGTAACAAGATTGCTTCTAAATAGCTGAAAAATATAGTATTTTTGGGATTTTTAAGGTGAAATAGGGGAAAATGAATCGATTTTGGGCCAAAAAAAAGCCCCTAAGGGGTAAGAATAGGTACTATTCTGTGTGTAATAAACTTCGAAAAGAACGCAAAATAACCGAAGAATTTGAAGTTATGATGAACAATTTGACTTTAGAGGAGTTAATTGCGGTAAAATTGGAGTTGGCAACAAAAACAGTTCGAGGAAAGCTATATGGTATACCAATTTGGCATTCTCTAAACGATATTGTGAAAGATGCAGTGTTAAAATACGCATTGTCAGCGACAAGAACGCAAAATGAAGCAGCACGTTTTTTGGGATTGAACGCATCTTACTTAAATAACTTAATCAAAAAATATGGAGTTAGTTCTTTTTTTGAAGAAAATGATGAAAAGACTTGACAAAAGACTATATAATAGTTATATTATGTGTAGTGGAGGAAGTTATTTTGGCACAAATTAGAGATCCTGTTTAAGAGATGTTATATTTGCGGGAGAGTTAGGGTGTAAATTGTTATCAAATTATATCTATGCTCAATGTCGGCAATGAGTATGTGAAAGCCGGCTAGTAAAGGCTGTGGAGCTACAAATCAGCCCCCCTCTCTTCCTTTTTTATTGATTTTATTGATGAAGTGTTTATATATTACGGGGATGAACTGGAATCGATTGGGTAAGGAGAATAATTCATACATGGACGTGTGAATACCACGTTAAAAATATTCAAAAAAAGTAATTGGCAATACTGAATTTGCTCTAGCCGCTTAGGCTACGGGGTTGTTAACTGCCTTGTAACCAAAAGTTAACTACGATCGTGAAGCGGTCTTATGGAATTAAAAGTGGATTGCGGACGCAGGTTGGGGCTTTCGTTACAACAGAGAGTTTTGAACGTTTTGGCTTTGGATAATAAATTTAAAACGTCTCTAACCATGTAAAAATATGAGTGTTTGAAATATTCAAGACTTGGGCTTCGAAGCCCAACATCTCCACCAAAGGGTATTAATGATGGGCAGAAAATCAACATACAAATGGCAACGAAGAGGTGCCGAGCTTAAATTGCTTGAAGCTTTTGCAGATTTTAGAGATTTAAACGAGGAAGAGAAAAAAAGACTTGACTCTTTGAATGGAATGTTTTATAATAATCCTACAAAGAAGAAATGGATGTTGCGTGATTGAAGAAAACGAATTTGTGTGCAACAAATGCACTAGAGACATGAGAGTTCCATTGGAGTTGATTAATTCGAATGCAGAAAGGAAGCAACTTCGCCCTTATGGATATCCACACGGATTTGTTTATGGACTGGTTGCGGAGTTTTTGACTGGGTATTTTACATATTCTCGTGAGGGATATGAAACCCATCTAAAAGATGGAGAGATTGTAAATTTCAAACTGTGTGAGCCATGTTTATCCGATCTCTTTAAGACGTTTGAAATCCCCCCAGAAAAAGAAATGTATTTATAGTGCGGATAACTCGACTGGGACAGAGGCTTGGGGCCCCTTTCATACCCAAGTGAGGTCGGTTCAATTCCGACATCCGCTACCAAAGTCGTGAATGGGCTGGCATGTACCAAGGGGGCGAGAAGGATTTGCAATCCATCTGCGGTGAGTTCGATTCTCACCCGGTCCACCTCAAGGGCTGCAATGGCAACTATGATGATGAAGGCCGACAATGGCACCATTAATAGGCAGAGTTCGATTCTCTGGCGGTCCACTTAGTAAATATATTTTAGATAGTGGTTTGTAAGTGGCCACAAGGGAGAACAAAGTGATTGGAGATACAGTTTTTACTTTTGAGGATGAAATTCGAAAAAAGATTTTGAAAGAACAACACGAAAGAGTGGTTGCGTATCAGGAAGCAATTTTGGGAATGTCAGAGTCGCGCAAGGCAGCAAATACTGAGCTTTGGGCCTCTATTGACGAAGTTTTGGAAGAACATGGTGTGGTGTTGGATAAAGATAATTTCGAATATATGTTCAATCCAGAAACCGGCGCGGTGTATATTTCGGGAAATCGTGGTAAGTCTTGGCACGATACTCTTTACGGCGCTCATCAAAGAGATTTAGAAGAAGGAAAATATTAAAATGGTAGAATATAAAGAATTGAGTCCAGATGGAAAACTGCGCATTCCTTTTGAGTGGCAGTCGGTCGGCCTCGGCGGAGAATTGGGCCCACGACAAACCTATCGTGTGCCAGTTGTGGCTGGTTGGTTGGTGTATGTAGAAAACAGGGGACGAGAAGGTCATGATGGTGCGGTCACTTTTGTGCCAGATCCTGAACATCGATGGACCCCAACCACGTCTTAAATAAGATTTAATCAAAGAAATTGTTTTAAACAAAGGAGATTAATTGTGATCGAGAAGAGAGAAAATCAACGCAGAAACATTAAACACAACAAGCAAAAGCCTCAGGGGAAGTACACCAAAAAGGATAGGGATGCCGTTTTGGTTGTGGATATGTTTGGCAAGCCATGGCGAAAAGTGGCCAAATATAAGACTTATGAAGAGGCCGACAAGAAGCGTAAAAAGATTTTGCGCAAAGACGGCGATACGCTGGATGTTAAGGTTCGTCTTATGAGAAAGGACGATACTTTTGTTGTGAAGACTCGCTCAAAGTTTGAGGTTGTGGAGGATGAATAAGTATTCCATTAAATTGGCGAATAGTAAGACTGGCGAAGTTAAATTTTTCATCACAAATCATGTTTCGTTTTCAGAGGCTGTTGTTTTTGCAAATAGAAAGAGAAATTTTGAAGGCATTAATTTGTGGAAGATTGTTACAATTACAGAAGTATTCAATTTGATTCATTCTGAGCAACATACATATTAGAGTGAGGTAAAAAATGTCTGGTGTGATTAAAATTTCGTGTTTTAAGTGTCATAAGCCCAAGATGATTAAAACTATTTCATATGCTACTTTGGAATATGCGGAAATTGTGGTGTTGAACTCGTGTCATAAATGTGGCTATCGTCCTCATTCTAACAAGATTGAATACAAGATCGATAGAGATAAAAAGTGGGCGTCTCTTAAGAACGGATACAAGGGTTTTGAAATCCACAAACAAGGACCAACGTGGGGTTTGCATATTTTGGGCGAGGAGGGTTGACCGAGTTGGTAAGGTGCCGGATTGCTAATCCGAGTCCACTAAAAAGTGACATAGGTTCAAATCCTATACCCTCCGCTTTTGAAAAGGAAGATCATAATGAAAAAAAATCTTAGTATAATTGTCTTGTTAGTTGCGGTTGGGTTGTTTGGTTGTGTTCATGGTCATCGCCATAATCGTAGTCACAGCTATAGTGTGATTGAGATAGGCGATGTGGTTGGAATTTCGCGACATTATCGCCCCCACCGCAGTTCATATCGATATCGTAGACATTATCATCCCCGACGACATTATCGTTCGCATCACAGACATTATCGATACAGTTATGAACGCAGCCGTCGAAGAAGTTATCGTGAGCGTGATCGTTATCATCGTCGCGACATGCGCAGACGAAATGTTCACCGCCGCCACCGTCGTCGGAATCGTAGATAATGCCGAGAGAGTTGATAAAATCCTGGACGAAAAAAGATTTTAAAGTTGAATACTTTAGAGGTTCTGGTCCGGGTGGCCAACATCGAAATAAGCGCGATACTGCATGTAGAATTGTGCATATAGAGTCCGGCCTTTCAGCTTCCGCACAAGATTCTAAATCTCAGCACACTAACAAGAGAAATGCCTTTAAAAAATTGGCAGATAAATTGATAGCTCACTACAACATTGTTGAGGCAAAAGAAAGATATTCCGCAGGAAAAGAAGTAACAAGAACGTATAATAAAAGTAAAGATAGGGTTGTAGATCATTTGACGGGAGAACGGTTTTCCTATAAACTAACTATAGGTAAGGGCGATATATCAGAAATTATAGAGTCCCGCAAATCGAAGGCGGAAAAATAAATGTCAAATGAAAAATTAATTGAAAAATGGAGCGACTCAGGATTCTTTTCTAACGATCTTTCAGATGAGAAGAAGTTGGTTTTAATTGAGTGGCTAGAGAAAAAGATTCCCCCCATTTTACGAAAAAGGCGCAAGCTTGAAAAGGCTGAGTTTGATAGGAGATTGCTTGGCGCAATTGCATCTTATCAGAGATTCAAGAACGAACAATAAAGCTGATAAAATAAGCCCCAGTAGCTCAGTGGAATTAGAGCAAAACCCTTCTAAGGTTGAGGTCGTGGGTTCAAGTCCTACCTGGGGTGCCTCAAAAATAAATTAAAATCAATACTTGACTTTAAGCTAAATAGTTGTTATATTGTATGTGTAATGGAGGCGTACCCGAATTGGTAGCAGGGGGAAGACTCAAAATCTTTTGATATATGTCCATGTGGGTTCGAATCCCACCGCCTCTACTAAGTAGGTAAATGTGTTGGGTGCTGATAGGTGAAAGGTTATATTCTTAAAAAAGAGGAAAAAGAAATGAAATATCTTAGTTGGAATTCTAAAGAGGATTGAATTGCTTGAAGAGTTAGAAGTTGAGGTTGAGAATGGAAAAGTATACTAAAATTGACAATTTGTATAGAAACTATCAGGTTTTAGAACATCCAGTCGTTGTAACGGAAAAAATTCATGGAACCAATGCACGCTTTATGTACACTGAGGAACATGGATTAATTCTTGGTTCTCGGAACAATGTCATTTACAAGAATGGAGAAACAACCAATCAAGATGGATATGGTTTTGTAAATTTTATAAACGAGCATGGTTGGGGGGGATTAAAGCAGTATCCAAATTATGTATTTTATGGCGAATTTCATGGTCAAGGGATTCAGAAGGGTGTAAAATATTGCGATGGAAGAGATTTGAGGGTGTTTGATGTTAAGCATCCACATGGACATTTTTCTGATTGGGAAACTGTTGAAAGAATTTGTGAAATTGTTGGATTTAGAACTGTTCCTGTAGTCTTTAAAGGCAGCATCACAATTGAACAGCTTAATGAATTTGTAGATGTTTCGTCGGAGGTCGCAAAGTTCAACAATGTAGAAGTTGATTGTGAGAACATTGCTGAGGGTGTGGTCATTAAACCTCTTGAGGAAAAACGAGATCGAAGAGGAAATAGAATCATTGCAAAGTTGAAGTCAAACAAATGGGCCGAACTTGCAAGGGCCCCAAAGACGAAAAGACCAGATTCAAATAGGGCTGCAATTCAAGCCGCCGCGAGAGAGTTCGCAGAAGCGGTCGTGACAGAAGGGAGAGTGGCCACTATTGTCGATCATATTACTCGCGATGGAAATGTTGAATTAAACATTAGACGCACTGGTGATTTTCTTAGAGCCTTTATTCATGACGTAATGGATGAATTTCCAGAAGTTTATTCTGCCCTTGACAGAAAGGAGCAGAATGTTTATAATAAGATCGTGAACGGATATGCATCGAAGTTGTGGCAGGATTATTTGGCAAAAAGTGCTTGAGATTGATGTTGGCGATTTGGTCGAATATGCGTACGAAAAGAGAGCGTCTGATGGAAGTTGTTAT
>CEPQ01054327.1_pt1 | contig 23716 bp, 19 predicted proteins | sample 530411 | NCBI WGS metagenome assembly CEPQ01 (sample SAMEA2620039, study PRJEB7988) | marine metagenome | isolation source: saline water (ENVO:00002010), including
ACCGTACCGGAAAGGTCAGGTGTTGCACTCAGTTTTTGCCGCAGCCCTGTTCACACCGGCTAGCTTGGACAACCTGACTGTATCTCACCATTACACCCAGGCCTGGCAAGCCTTGAAACGCTGGCCTCATGGTTTCCATCTGCTGCTTAGCCAGTACATAGATAACCCGATGAGCGAACGTGGTCAGTCGGGTATCAACAAGCACTTCCGCGACATTCACGAAAAGCTGTATCGGCAGCGAGAGAACAAAGGTATTGCTCGCCTAAGGGCCGCGTTTGACCAATTCATCGAGATCAACTGGCCGAATGCAATTCAAACCCATCGGCTGACCAGAATATCTTTGTCATCCGATGAGCGCCCGTTAATAACCCAAAAGGAGGCACAACGCCTCCTTGATTGTCGAGAACCCCGAATTCATAGCCTGATAGCCCAAGGCAAAATAACGCTCCACAAGTTCAAAGGCAAAGCGTACTTCAACAGAGAGGAAATTGAATCTCTGGCTCGGCTGTACCAAGACAACTGGTCAATGGAACAAGCTGTCATTGAGACCGAACTTTCCCGCTACCAGCTTAAGCAGCTACTTGATGCAGGACTTGTTAAAGCCTTGCAAAGGGCTGACTCGCAAAACCGTGACTGGTTAATCTGTAAAAGGTCATGGCAGCGCATGATTAGGAACTTCAAAAAGTTCGCAACCGATGATGCTAAACCCAAGGGCAAATCACTTAGTGGAATACAAAAACAAGGCTTCACTATCTCGGAAACTCTCAATCTTATATTGAACCATAAAGTAACCTACAGATTCACACCGGAACCAAGCAAGCCATATAGCCTCAAACAGCTATCAGATTTCAGAAGCAAAAAAAACCAGCTCACAGGAAATTAGCTAGAAAGTGAGTGTGGTACTCGAAAACCAGAAAAGAAAAAATCAGTCCAATCAGAACCAGCAAATCAACAAACCGTATCATCCATCTTTGATGCTTAAACCTGGAGTCTAATTGATCAAATGAATTGCTAAGATCATTGTACAAGCTGTTTCTCAAATAAAGTCTTAACCGCTCTTTCTTAGACTCGTACTCAGTCTTGACAGCCAGGAGTGAATGCAGCTGGTTTGCCGTTAGCATCCACATAAGAAGAGCAAAAACCAACGCCCCTATTAAAATTATTATATTTATCAGGTAGTAGTTTTCCACTGTGCTTGGCTTCATCTGGCCAGCAACTATAACCAGGGATACAGGTACCGCCAACAACTTTCCGTGGACGCCGCCAAGTATCTCGTTTAGCTTTAGCAAATACTCCCTTTTGTTTTTTTCTAGCTTTTCCTTTTCGTCTTCAAACGAAAACTCATTAACAAAAAGATCATAATTATTGCTATATGTCTTTTGTATATCTATAAATTTCGCGACAAGAGTGGGAAATTTCTCATACTCACCGCAAGGCGCCAAATACTGAGCAATGGATTTTTTCAATAATGATATTTTTGCAGACTTGTGTGGCGCAGAAAAAACGTCCTCTTCAAGCTTTACAATATCAACGGCACCAACACACCTGTAAAACTTGCAAATATCATCAAACCCATAAACTACTGGTATCTCCTCTTTTCCAGATACAGTTAGAATAATGTGCTTGTGTGAATTACTCTCATCTTTATCGGTATGATCTGATATTCGAGACAAAAGACCATAAAGATCAATAATTTTCAAATATGACCTTATAAAATTGTTATCCGTTTTTTTATTAGAACAAAACCCATCCAAATCCGAAATATAGAACTCATCGGCAACCTGAGTTCTGAATGAGAAATTTGCAAGGTAATCTTCGAAGTCCTTTGCAAAAAAGGAAAACTCTTTTCTCGGTGGAAGAAATTTGACATGAACAAAAGAATAGCTAGCCAAATCTTCCGGATTTAACAAATCTCCTTGTTCATTTTCAAATTCAACCTCTAAATCATCACCATAATCATTAAATAATGAAATCAAACTTTCATTTACATTTACGCCGCCATAAAGAAAAGCGCCTTCCCAGCTCGGATTCTTCATGGAACGATACAACTCAATTGTTCTTTCAAGAAGCTTCATGATCTCTGCCTTTTATCCTTCGGCATTATCTTTTTTCATCTCAGCTATCAACTGTTTTTTAAGCGTTGGCGGTATTTTACTTATTGAAAGCACGTCATTTGTTTGATCGTATTTAACACGAGACCCAAAAACATCAGAAGTAAACGATATGCTGACCGAATTATCCTTTCCCGAATATTTTAAAAACCTTCTTAGCTTAGACTTGTCTACTTGAAATTCATTAGGTATTTCATACTTTTCTTGTGCATATTCCATGAATCTAGTCGGATTTTCCTCATCTAAGTACCTAGACATTTCATCCAAGAAAATGGGCTCTTCATTTTGATGCTTTTCACTACAATAGTCATGTACCTTTTTCTTGTAATCTTCTACAGCATCAGTATCCAACCCTAGCTCTTGCCGACAGTAATTTGATACCGCCGTAACTAACTTCTGAGTAGTCTTAGCCGACTCAGAAAATTCCTCAATGCCAAGAAATTCCTTGAAGTACAAGGTTACAGAAGACGATGCTCTCCCCTTAATAAAAGAGACGTTATTTTCATCATTGTCACCCGCCCAATTATCGACATTGATACGCGCAGCAAAGTGAAGCCTATCTAGTTCCAAGTGATGAGCATCCATCAGCTCAAGCTCATCATCAAAAGACAAACCATCTTTCGACTTGAGCATAACAACCATAAAGTACTCTGCGCCTTGACTCAAAAAATCAACAAACAATAAATATCCACCTGTGGCAAGCGGCTGAGCAGCAATATGCCCCCTCAGCTCATTCATAGCCACATTTGTAAATTCAATAAATGGAACCACTTCATCATACATCCGCTTCAATTCTCGCGGGAAAAACCGATTTTTTCCAAGTTTACCGAAGGCTTTCCCCGTTTTATTCCTGTAGACCTCAAGAACATCATTAATAAGAGTCGAAACCCTATCATCAACAGGAAGTTCTTCTTCGCGCAGATGCACTTCAACATCAGCTTGATCCTGATGCTGTTCCTTATCAATCGAATGCACGATAATGTGGTTTATTTTCATATTTTTATTCCCTACCTAGATTACTCGCCGATCATCCGCTGCATACTCTGCATCCACGCCGCCTTAAAGGCGGCGTCCCCGGTAACTGTCAAGGTATCTGTCGCCCTGTTTGATTTTTATGCAGCTATTTTCTCTACCTCCCTAACTACTCGGCGCTCTGGGTTTAGCGATACTAATGTCACAGGATGCCAGTTGCGGGTGTCACCACTCCAGCGCTCAGGATGCGCAGCTCTGGCTGCAAGGTTGAGCGCATGTCTCTTGGCTAATATGGCTTTGTCTTCTCCTGTGTGGCGCTGCATCGGCGTCACGAAGCGGATAGCACTGTGGCGGTGCTCATAGTTGTACCACTGGACGAAGCCGTGCACCCAACGCTGGGCAGCTGATAGGTCAGCGAAGCCACTGACGGGGTAGTTCGGCACATACTTGCAGGTGCGGAACAGAGCCTCGGAGAAGGCGTTATCGTTGCTCACACGCGGTCGACTGAACGAAGGCTGGATCTGCAGATCTCTCAGCTTCTCAAGCAAGGTGACGCCTTTGAAGGGGCTGCCGTTATCAGCGTGCAGCACCAGAGGCTGGCCTACCATGTTTTCGGCCAGCACGGCTCGTTCAATGACACGGCGTGAGTTAGCTGCAGACTCCCCCAGAAAGGCTTCCCAGCCCACGACTTTACGGCTGAAGATGTCGAGGATCATCACCAGATAGTAGTAGGTACCCTTGGCTGGCCCAGGAAGCCAGGTGCAGTCCCAGGACCATACCTGGTTGGGGGCGATTGCTGTATGTGTAGTCGGCGCTGGCTGTGATTTGCGGGCTTTGGCGCGTCCCCGGTGTGCCAGCTGGCCATGTTTACGCAGTACTCGATAAAAGCTCGATACGGAGGCAATGTAACGCTGCTCTTCATCCATCAGCCGAATAACAATCTGATCCGGCGGTAAAGCAGCAAACTCGTCACGGTGGCATTGCCTCAAGATCTCAGCCTCTTCTTCTGGGGTCAGCGCATTAGCAGGGGCTGGGCGCTCGGCTACAGGGCGTTTATCGCCTGTTAGCTTTCCCGCCTGCATCCAGCGTTGGTGAGTCCGGATAGAAATCCCGACGACTTCACAGGCAGCCGTCAAGGTGGCCCCCTCGTTGCAGGCGACAGCAATCAGCTCTACGGCACGTTGGCGATCCTCGATGCTGATCATGACTCCTCGTCCCCCCAGATCGCCCGTGCTTTTTTTGACAGCGTCAGCAGTGCTGCTGTCTCCGCGAGTGCTGTGTTCTTGCGATGTAGCTCTCGTTCCAGCTCTTTGATCCGCTTGCGCTGCTGCTTGGCTTCATCCGCTTCTCGACGGCGGTCCTCATAGGACAGGCTGGCGGCTTGTTCGCAGTCATGGCGCCAGCGTTGCAGCTGCTCGGGATACAGTCCCCGTTGACGACAATAGGCAGCAACGTCTTCGGTGTTCATCGCTGCGGTCTCAACCACCGCTGCAAACTTGTCTCGGGACGACCAGCCGGACGTACCCTGGTCACTTGCATCGGGCAAGCAGCGTCCCTCAGCACGAGCTTCTTTGCGCCACTTGTAAACAGTGGCTGGCGAGATACCCTCCTGCCGGGCGACCTCTTCTACGCTTTGGTTATAAGGCGGTAACAGCTTGGCCACAGCGGCCTGACGTCGCTCATCGGAATAGCGAGGCATACAGATCTCCAAACGCCCCTGAATGTTTAAGAGAGTGTAACAAGGGACGCGACATCAATCCTGACAGAGGGGGTCCCCAGAAAACAATTTGTACAGCTCCAACTCGTCTTTCCGCCTACGCAACATCACTTCCTTCAGCATTTTTTCGAATGCCAGCTCTCGGTTATGTGGATCAGGATTATTCTGATATTTGGCCTCAAAATCCGGGTGCTGTTTGATGCTCTCGGCAATATTGATAAACTTAACTTTTTGCTCTTCAGGTGTTGCGCTCCAACCCTGGAACCAGCGTTCATTGAAAGTTCGGATAATGTCGTCCAAAGGATCGGTCTGCTTATCTACACCATGGGCACCACGAGGATTTGGATTCTGGGGGTCGAGCTCAGTATCTGCCTCGTCCAGCTTAATAGTGTGATTCAGTTTTACCCTTTGCAGGCCGTATGAACTCAGATCAACAGAATCCAATAGTTCGTCGATAGTGTCCGCATCCGGGTCTGCAACCTTCAGCTTGGGTATGAGGAACTTCAGGAACCAGAACAGCTTTTCCCATGCAACAATTTCATAGGGCATAATGGATGCCATTTGCCCGTAGATTTTTACGTACTGCTTGGCCTTGATTTTGAAATCGACCTTTTCGTCGTCTTCCAACTCCAGCTCATGTTCGAAGCGGGCAGCAGACACATCAATGATGGGGCTTAATGTTTGCGCATCTTCGTTGTTAAAGTAACGCTTTACGAAGTCCTCTACCTCATACCACTCATACACACCCACGTCGTCCATTGCGTCCTTGAGCTCGTGGAGCACGTTAATGTCCGTGGCCCGAGACAAGGATGTCGCTGTATAGAAGGGGTCAAACGCGGTCTTCACATCATCAACTGAATTGAAAAAATCCAGAATGAACAGGTCTTCAGTCTTTTTACCCAGTTTCGGTGCAGAGCGGTTCAGGCGAGAAAGGGTCTGAACGCAAAGTACTGATGCCAGCTTTTTGTCCACATACATGGCACAAAGCTTGGGCTGATCAAATCCGGTGAGGTACTTATTGGCCACCACAAGCAAGCGGTATTCATCGGTATCGAACTTGTCCTTGGTGTCAGATTCCGAAAACCCATTGATCTCCGCTTCCGTATATTCAATACCATCTACTTCTTTCGTCCCAGAAAAGGCCACCAAGGCTTTGAAGGGATTACCTTTGGCTTCCAGCAAGCGCGTAATTGCCTTGTGGTAACGAATGGCCGTTTCAATATTCTGCGTCACCACCATGCCTTTGGCTTTGCCCTTTAGCTTCTTGGCATTGACTACCTGAGGAATAAAGTGATCCAGCATGATCTCTGCTTTGGTATCGATGGTCTGCTGGCTGCGCTCTACATAGGCGCGTAGTTTCTTCTGCGCCTTTTTGGTGTCGAATTCCGGGTTTTCCGCGATGGACTTTTCGATCTCGTAATAGCTTTTGTAAGTGGTGTAATTGGCCAGCACATCCAGAATGAAGCCTTCCTCGATGGCCTGCTTCATGGAGTACAAGTGGAAGGGTGTGAATGTACCGTCTTCCTGCTTTTCACCAAACTTTTCCAGGGTGGTGTTCTTGGGCGTAGCAGTGAAAGCCAGGTAGGACGCATTGCCACGCATCTTGCGGGATTTCATGGCTTTGAGGATCTTGTCCTGATCGTCCTCTTCCTCGTCCTGCCCCATCACTCGATTCATATTGTCGTGGGCAGTGCCAGACTGGGAGCTATGCGCCTCATCTATTATCACCGCGAAGCGTTTATCGCTGAGGTCTTCAATGCCATCCACAATAAACGGGAATTTCTGAATGGTGGTGATAATGATCTTTTTGCCGTTCTCCAGTGCGCTCTTCAGCTCAGAAGACTTATGGGCCGGAGCAACAATATTTTTAACCTCAGAGAATTCCTTGATGTTATCCCGCAGCTGCTTGTCCAGCAGTCGTCGATCTGTCACGACGATAACCGAATCAAACAAAGGCTGCTCGATGCTTCTCCCATTCGCAACTTGCTGTGACGCAGGGTAGGTTTCGATGAGCTGGTAGGCCGCCCAGGTAATGGAATTGGATTTGCCGGAACCAGCAGAGTGCTGAATTAAATAGGTATGGCCAACACCCTGGTTAGACGCATGATCAACCAGCTTACGCACCACATCCAACTGATGGTAACGGGGGAAGAACAGAGTGCGCTTGGGCAGCGGATCTTTACTGCTACCATCCAGCCTTACAAAGTGCTGAATGATGTTGGCAATGCTTTCCTTGGTAAACACCTCCTCCCACAGATACGCCGTCTTATGGCCATGCGGGTTGGGAGGGTTGCCTTTGCCATGGTTGTGGCCCTTGTTAAAAGGCAAAAAGTAAGTCGCTTGCCCGGCTAGCTTAGTGGTCATGTACACTTCATCGGTGTCCACAGCCATATGCACCAGACAGCGCCCGAAGTTCAGTAACGGCTGGTTAACGTCGCGGTCTTCCCGATACTGTTTCTGCCCGTGATAGCGGGCGGTTTGGCCGGTCCAGGCGTTTTTGAGCTCCATGGTCACCAGTGGGATGCCGTTCAGGAACAGCACCATGTCGATTTCCTGGAGCGGGTTGGCTAGGGAGTATCGTACCTGCCGGGTACAGCTGAAAATATTGGCCGCAAAGTTCTGCTTAACCTTTTCGCTACTGCTGGCCAGGGGAGCCGGATACATCAGATGGAAGTGGGCATCGTCTACCGGCAGCCCCTTCTTGAGCAGGTGGAGTATGCCGTGCTTTTTCATCAGCCGGTCATAACGCTCCAGCAACTTGCGCTGCCAGTCCGAAGGATTGTGCTTTTGCAGCTTGGTCAGCTCAGGCTTCTGGGTATGCTCCAGAAAGCGCCAGAACAGCTTTTCATCAAGGGCGTACTGGGCATTAAAATCGGTGGGCAGGCCCAGCTTGAAGCGCTGATTGCCGACCAGGTAGTCAGCAGGCGTCTCCTTGACCTGAGCATCGGCCCCATCGGCAACGCCACCCGCTGCCTTGACGGCTTCTGAGGTGGTACCGGTTAAAGCCTGCTCAATCGCAGCCTCCAGCGCCTGTTCGTTGGTGTTGCTAACCATAAAACATCCTATCCATCTGTTTTTATTGGCTTTTATTACCAAAGCCATTGAAATTTAACGCACCAGCCCAGATTTTGATCTACACTGATTACAGTGATCTCATTGACAAAACAGGCCTAAATCACCACAATTCACCGCGCTCACCTACTATTAAGTAGAAAGAGGTGACCGTATCGCCCGGTCCACAATAGGCGACCATTCCTTTATTTTTGCCTGCCACCTTAGAACCACTCACAGCCTGCCAATTTGGCATCGCCGCGACAATAATTGTTAAACCGCTTTTCAAAATCCCTGCGTTTGCCCTCATGGGAAATGTAAAAGCTCGTCACCAGAAAAGAGTCCGATTTCCCCAATTTCTGCAGGATCACCACAAAGTCGGCTTCGTGCGCCCACAAGTAGAGGCGGATGTCCCGCTTTTGATTTGTCTCTTGATGGTAAAACAGCCTAACCGATTCGTGATCGTGATTGGTCAGGATCTGTTTAACCCATTCCAACCGGCTCGCCCTATCAAAGTCCGGATAGCGGCCCGTCACTCGCCATGTGCGCTTGCCGTTCTCCCACACCTGCTCTTTCTCATCCTTGGTGGTTAAATGCCAAAAGTCCAACTCCTTGCCATCATCCTTTCGATGACTTCTCGGGTTGATGTAGATCTGGCTAGCGAGATAGGTCTTAGTGGCAACAAAGTCTCGGTGAAATATTCCGTAGAGCACATCAATAATTGATGTTGCCTCAATCTTCGACAAATCCAGCGGGTCACTGAGCATTGGACCTCCTGGGTTGAAAACGGAAGATATTGAACTGCTCCTCCCAGGGTGGCGTGGCGTAATCGAGCGAATACCCTAGCTTGGATTCCAGATACTCAACAAACTGCATTTTGATGGCGCTGGAATGTTCAATATCATCACGATTCCGATACGCGACCGCACCTATCAGCAAATCACACAGTTGAATTAGTTGAACTTCGTAGGACTGCACAATGGTAGCTACCGCACTTAACTGCCAGTAAGTGCGATTCTGCAAAACCTCACATAGCTTGCGTGTTTTCTCTGCACCCAGCGTATCCATATAATCCAGATAAATTCGGTAATCATTACCTTCCTTTAAAAAATCCCGAAGGGTGTAATAAAACATCTTGTAATAGAAGTCGCTATGCGAACCAGCGTTATATTGATGGTGATCGAGGATGTTCTTGTTGAGCACAACGGTGGTTTTGAAATGCACTTCAGGGTCACCGATGATCATATCAATCAAATCACGGTAGAGCGGCCATTGGTGCTTATTCAACTTGCTCCATTTCAACTCTGGCTTGTAGTTGTGCTGATGGCGCAACCACTTCATATGCTTATTCAGCTGTATGGCTTTATCAGCGCTGCAATGAATAGCACCCAATACCATAATGTCGGCGCCATCATGTTCAAGATGGCAGCTTTCATCGCAGAATATTTTATATACGGCCATCGTTAACCTACTCAAAATTCTGTTGCTTAAGTGCCTCGGCGGCTTTTTGCAGTGGCTTCTTCAACGCCTGTTCCAGCCTGCCCATGTGTTCCAGGTGCCAGGCAACCGATTCTTTCCATGTGTCTTTATTAAAACCATCTGCCGCACAGGAATATTGAATACGGCAAGATTTCTTCTCATCCAGGCGCATCCATTCAAGCGAATCACCGAAGTTTGTTTCGATGTCGTCTTTAAGACCCAGCAGAAAATCAAAGAGGAATTTATTTTCCTCTGTTGCACTACGACTAATCCAAAGCTCTACGCGCAACTCAGTTTTATTAAAAATCAAATTGTAGGGGCAGCCGCTTAAGCCCGAACCCGCCGAAAGCCAGTGGTCTTTGCTGGGGCTGATATTGTCATAAAGGTTGCACTGGCTTTTTTGAAAGGCTTCCAAAACCTTTTCCCAGTATTCACGGCGCACGGTGTGGCGGTTCTTCACCACTACTTCGGTGGTTTTTTCTTCCGCCTCTTTGGCATTGATACCGATCATCAACTCTTTGGCTTCCGGCGTGGGGATGATCTGATCGATGTTGATCAGCAGCTGCTCACCCAAGGCATAGGGTGTGACTTTAAAGCATTGAATGCTGATACCTTGGCCTAACAGCCACAGAGCCGTACTGGTGACTTCTTTGCGGAAGTTGGCTGCCACCAACATAATGCGCTGGCTGTTGCCAAGGTTGAGTTTTACTTCATCCAGATCCGGGGCATCGAGAAATTCGCAAATGCGGGTAGCAGCATCAACGGCCTGGCCTGCCTGAGCTAGCGGTTCACCGGCTTCAATCGTCGGCAGATAACGATGCAGGTATTGCTGATAAATCTCGACAATCTGGGCCTTGGTTAAACTGGCGCAGTAAGAGGCATACTTCAGCGCCTGCCAGACCACATCGCGGCCACTGTCATCCAGTTTGTTTTCGATAATGACCAGATTGCCGTCCTTATCCAGCGCCAACAGGTCGAGGCGCTCGCGGGTATCGTCAAAGCCATCAAACTCTTTCTGGATAATCAGCAGCTCTTCACCCAGCGCATCGGGCTGGTGGGCCAGCCACTCTTGCAAGTGCTTGCGCTCGGTAAAACCCAGTTCGCTGAAGGTCTTGATTTTTACCGGGTTGATGCGATTGGTTTGATGATTGACGGTAAACATTGCCCTATGCCTCCACTGCGTCCTGCGAGTTACACTCCAAACCCACCATTTCCGGGGTGACTTTAATTTTTCCGGTCACGGCGCTGTTGATCAGGGTAGTTTTGTATTCTTTGAGTTTTTCGATCTGTTCTTTTTGAATTTCAATGGAACGCTCAAAAAAAACCGTTTGATCCTCAATAAAATTCACTATTTTTTCTTGCTCTCTAAAAGGTGGAATGGGCAAGTTAAGGCTTCCCAACTTTTCAGTTGGCAATGTTTTTGTACCATGCCCGGACTCTTCCAAAAGAGTCGACAGCGTTTCATGCAATCCATCTAGCAAGCACATAAGAAAAACAGGAAGCGATCCATCGCTGACAACCAAAGCTTTCATATCTTGGTTTATTGTCAATTTTTTTGTTGCGATAGCGACAGGGATTTTTTTAGCTAGAATCATTCCGCGAACTACTATCAGAATCGCGCCTTCTTCTATCAATTTAACAGACGATTTTTTAACGGCCAATTCTGTGATGGTATCTATGGAGCTAGATATAAATGGCATCTTCATATCTTTTGGAGAAACCCATGATATGTCGCCACCCCAGTAATCCTTATTATCTTTACTTGGGGTTCCGCCGCCGTAAAATCTCACCATGTATTTAAGTTTTTTGACTTCCCAATGCGCCGGCATCTCCCCAATCCAATCCACGCCGGAATCTTTCATGGGCGCATTGGGGTCAAGCCCCTGGGTGACGGCTTTTTGGATAATGATTTGCTTGCGCTCTTTCAGCAGGGCGATCTGCTGTTCTTTGATGGCAATGGCTTCGTCGATTTTGGTGGTTTGTTTGTCGAGAAAATTGGCGATTAGAGTTTGTTCTTCTAAAGATGGAAAAGGCAAATAAAGTTGCTTGAACTGGTCTTTGTTCAAACTTTCGCGCAACTCCATAATCCCCGTACAATATCGTATCAGAGACTTATAGAACGGTTCGTTGTGGAACATGTATGCGTAGTAACGAATACTAAAGCGATTCGATTTCGGTCTCAAAACGATATAGACCTGACTTAGTGCTCCAAAATACTTACTCAGACCTAATGAACCAATAACAACATTCATTTTATTTATGACAAGATCATTCTCATAAACTAATTTATATCGTTCAATATCTTCTGACTTATTATTTCCTATGGCTCCCTTTTCATCATAGGGAATTACCCCCCTATCCCTAGTTACCGATAAAATATGTTCAGTAACTGGGCCATCATTTTTCTCATTCCTTTCTTCAAAGATAGCTCGGATTGGTACCAAGCCCCAATCAATTGGAACCTTACCCGAGTAATCGTTATCAGAATCCGTATACGCCTCGTACGTCGGAATCTTTGCTATCGCGTCCATACTTACCCCTGCACCTGCTCAACAGCCACACCCAGAATCTGCGCAATCAAACCCTCAGCCTTTTGCTCCAGGCTGATAATGTCCTTGGCAACATCCTCCAATGAACGTAGTGGCTTATGGCGATAAAAGTATTTATTAAAACTGATCTCGTAGCCGATTTTGACGGAATCAAGGTTGATCCAGGCTTCCTCTACATGGGGCTTTACTTCATCCAGAAAGTACTGATGAATGCTTTGTGGTTCATCGTCCTTTAACAACGAAACTGATTCACTGTCGCGCAAATCGGTATTGGCTTCATTGGTAATGTATTCGTTCTTCTTATTAGTTGGGTAAAACCCAAAATCTGGTAGTTGCGCTTGGGTGCAGCCGTAGCGATCCAGCAGTTCATCCAGCTTGTCACCGCTGATTTTCACCACTTTCTTAATCACTTTGGCCGCAGATTCATCGTACCAACTCACCGCATTCAGGATGGCGTTCTTTTCGGTGGCAGACAGCTTAACCTTAAGCGCCTTCAGCTCTGCATCCACCTGATCTTTAAACAGATTGAAGTCATCAAACTCGTCACTACCTATTGCCGCCATAAGCGCCTGAGCCGTCTCGTAAACTGCTTTTAGGCCTAGCCAGTGCTTCACATCCAGCAGCTTGGTTTTAGCCTTGGCGTTCAAGCTGATGCCGTTGTCTTCACACCAAACAAGGACGCTTTTCTCGATGGATTTTAAAAAGCCTTTCTCGTAAAGCTTGTCACCATATTCGGTATACAGGTGTTCCATCACTTCGCTTAACTGCTTGTCAAAACGTAAGCCTGCAATGCGCTCTGCTGTGAACTGGGCTTTGCGGCGGTCGGGGCGTTCGATAGTGACTTTGTAGTAGCCGAAATCTTCATTACGGAATACCTGGCTGGCAATGCCGGTTGGATCTCCGTTTGCGTCCAACTCTCGTTCTATAGCGGCGCAATCCAAGTAGGCACGGGTAATCTGCTCGATATGCTCCGGCGCAAATTCGCAGTTCTTGTTGCCGAGGTTTTTGCGCAGCTTTCGATACAGCAGGCTGGCATCGATTAACTGCACCTTACCCTTGCGAGACTCAGGCTTGTTGTTATTGAGCAGCCAGATATAGGTGGTAATACCGGTGTTATAGAACAGGTTGTTGGGCAACTGCACAATGGCGTCGAGCATGTCGTTTTCGATAATGTAGCGGCGGATATTGCTTTCACCACCACCGGCATCGCCGGTAAACAGACTTGAACCGTTATGAACCGACGCGATTCTGCTGCCGTTGGTGCCTGTGGCTGGGTCTTTCATTTTGCTGACCATTTCCATCAGAAACAGCAGCTGACCATCGCTGGAGCGCGGTGTGGCATCACATTCCTCGATATTGCCCCAATAGTCTTTGAGTTTGACCTTAAAACGCGGGTCAATCACGTCACTGCCGTCTTTGATGTATTTTTGCTCCGATGCCCAGCTTTTGCCGTAGGGCGGGTTGGAGAGCATAAAGTCAAAACGCAGGGAGGCGAACTCATCGGTGGACAGGGTGGAGCCGACCTTGATGTTCTCGGGGTTGTTGCCCTTGATCATCATGTCGGATTTACAGATGGCGTAGGTTTCGTCGTTGATTTCCTTGCCGTAGAGGTAGATGTCGCGCTGACTTTTCGCTGAAGGGTCGGCTGGATACTTTTCTTCAATAAAATTTTGCGATTCAGTGAGCATTCCCCCACTACCGCAAGCCGGGTCATACACGGTCAGCGTTAATGGAATGTTGTCCTTGATCGGATCGAACACCAGGTGGGTCATCAGCTCGATCACTTCTCTTGGGGTGAAGTGCTCCCCGGCTTCTTCGTTATTTTCTTCATTAAATTTTCGAATCAGCTCTTCAAACACATAGCCCATGCCCAGGTTCGAAAGCGCGGGCAGTTTGTAGCCATCCGGGTCTTCGGCAGTCACTGGTGTCAGGTTGATTTTCGGAGAAATGAACTTTTCCACCACATCCAGCAGCACGTCTTTATTCGCCATGTGCTGAATTTTGCTTTTCAGTTCAAAGCGCTCGATGATTTCCTGCACGTTGGCGCTGAAGCCATTGAGGTATTCTTCAAAGTTGGCCAGCAGAATCTGGCGGTTGTTGGTGGCGGTGTTGTGCAGGTTGGTGAGCGTCCATTTGGAGACGTTGTAAAACACATAACCGGAGGCTTCTTTAAGTGGTTCTTCGTCCAGTTCGGTGGCCTGCATTTCTTCCTTCTGGTAGCGAACCTCTTCCAGTACGGCTTCTTTTGTTGGCTCCAGCAGGGTGTCCAGTCGGCGCAATACCACCATTGGCAGGATAACGTCACGGTATTTGCCGCGCACGTACACGTCGCGCAGGCAATCGTCGGCGATGCTCCAGATAAATGAGACAAGTTTGTTGTGTACGCTGTGATCCATTGTGTTTCCTGGGGTTTAATAATTGGGTTTAAAGTGATTTAGTCATTTGGTTCAACCTGTCGGCTGCTCGGTTCTGCCGGGGGCCAGAATCAGGTTTTGCACGCCGTATAGCGCCTGGCTATTACGGAGCCATAACTGGTATTCGGGGCCTGTGAGCGTGTGGGCCCGTGAACAGTCCACATGCCATTGCCGCAACAGGTACCCAGCTGTCGCCGCTCGAATCTCGACCTTCATTACGCCACCGTCCATACCGTAATCCAGTTCTATGGCTTCGTGATGCTGGATGCGGGGATGGGGTACCAGTTCCAGCTCGACAAAGCGGTTCCACTGGCGATCCTGGCTTTCGGTTTCCTGCTCGTCGATGGCGGAGGCTTCAACCACCGAGGCTTCTTTAATACGGGTGAGCACGAAGTCCCGGAATTCGCCGCTCTTGCGGTCGAACCCCCGCACATGCCAGCGCAGGCCGTTATCCACCAGGGTGTGGGGCACGATCTCGCGCCGGGATTCACCGCTGGACAGGGATACATAGGTAATGGCCAGAGCCTTGGCCTTGTGAATGGCTTCGGTCACCTTGGCAACGGTGGCCAGGCTGGGCTGGTTCAGATGGTACGGTGCCTCACAGGCCAATGGCGGCTTGAGCTTGCCGGTAAAGCCGTCGCCATAGCCCTGACTGATGGTGGCCAGGGTGCGCACCACGTCGTAGTCGAACAGGGGCTTGAACTGGTCTCCACGCAGGTGGGTTCTCAGCTTTTCGTCATAGCGGATATTGGCAGGGGCGAGTTCCCGGTATTGGGTGAAATCCTTGGTGGCTTGGGCGGGCGTGATACTGAAGCGATCCACCAGGTCGGCACGGTTGGCTTCCCCCTTGAATAGCAGGGTGAAGTCGATGTGGGCGATGCGATCGCGTTGGGCCTGAGTTAAATCCCGAAGCGTGCTATTCATGCTGCATGACCATAGACTGAACATGATACCTAATAGTTTTTATTAGGTATCATCCTATCACAGCATTTCTGGCTTGGGATACAAAAAATTGCCCTTTGGCTAGGCTGGCTGCTGCTGGCAAGCCTCCAGTGGCTTTTGGGCTGCTTTGGGTTGGATGCTTTTGTCCCCTGAGGGGAGCATTACCAACAACTCAGTGGTTAACCCACAGGAGTAAACCGCCTGGCGCAGGGCTTTGTCTGTAGCCTCACCCAGAACTGCCAGCAGAGGGATATAGTCGCGCAGACAGAGTTTTGGGGTGTTTCGCGGAGCCTGGTGTGCATCGCAGATAAACATCAGCATGGGCTCACTGGCGATCAGCTGCCGGGATGCCCATTCCAGGCTTGCTTCGGTGGCACCTTCCGCACCTGCACCCGCAGCCCGGAACAGGTTGTTTGGCACCATGCGCTGCCAGAGCAAAAGGGCTGATAGCAAGCGCACATCGCTTTCCTGAAGACCTGATTGCTCTGCGATTAGGCTGGCAATCCGATCGAATCTGCCATCAGAGGAATGTTCAGCAGGAGGGATGCTGTTTATCCAACTCAGCGCGTTCATCGTATGCAGGCGGATTCCCAAATGAATCTCGTAGAACTGCTTCAAACGCCAACATAGCCACCGGAGTTCGTCGATGCATTTTTGCATGCTGGTATATGCCAACCAGGGGTCACTGGAATCCAGAAGATCGACTATGGGGTGCTGGGCCAGATCAACATCCACATGGTCGAATGTTTCGTTGGAATCTGGCTTGCTCAACGGCTGGTAGTGGATGTGGCAAAGCTGGTAATCATCCAGATACCAGTAAAACGGGATAGCCTTTTGCTCACTGAGGCAGGCGCTACAGGTTTTCAAAATGGGATTGACTTTGGCGAACGCCGGCCGGTCGAAGGATTTTGCCTCTACCTCTCGCTCAAGATAGTGGCTTAACAACCTGGCCTTGGTATCGGCGCTGTCTATTCCTCGACTACTGTACCCCGCCGCTTTGCACCACGCACGCAAATAGGTACACAGTGTAGCTATAGATGAGAAGCCATTTGCAGTGGCAAGCCTGACAAGGTGGTCATCGATCCGCTCCAGCGGGTGCTTAACTGGCCTGATCAGTAACTTTTGCTCAGTCGTCATCGGCTTCGATTAGTTCAAGCTTTTTGGTCAGTCGGTAGGTTTTGAATTCGGCACTCTGAAAGCTTTCCTTGTTGTAAGATTTTTGCTGCGTCCACTTGGATGAACTCACAATTTCCCTCAGCCGCAAATCCGTCACCGGCATGATAAAAACGTTGTTGTGATCCTTTATCCCCCTTGAACGAATCGCGTCCTGAAAGCAGGCCAGATCAATTGGTTTGCCCGCAGCCTCTGCCAAACTGGCCGCCCGAATGATTTGGCCACTGATGGTCCGGATAATTCCGGAGCTGTAAGCAAACAATCGATAGGCGGTTTCACGCTCAAGAAGTGAAAAGTCGCTCGCAAAATCATAGCCCGCTGAAAAAAGCTCAAGAAATTTTTCAAAATGGGAGAATCGACTGGAGACACTAAAGGCCTCCAGATAGTAACGATAGCCAACACGCGTATCGAGTTGATCATTTTCTTTTACGACGCCAAGGCACCAGGGCATGCCAACCATCGCCACCGGGACCTTCGAGTGATTCATAAGATCCTTGAACCAATCCGTTATGGAGGCCATTACCCCTGGCGATCGGTTCTGAATCACTGTTTGCATTTCATCCAGAATAATCAGCTCTACACCGCACTCACGACAGTATCTTTTTATTTCAGCAAAGCCTGCCTCCTTAGTTTTTATAGCTTTGCCACCCTGAGGATCACCTATTGCAGCAAGTATTTGCTGCGTAAAAGCCTTCGGTGTTTGGGGCGAACTCAACTGAACATACAACACGGGGATATGGGTATACTCCTCCAGTTCTCGGCGCGGATACTTCGCAGCATACCGTTTTACCAGCTCGGATTTACCAGAACCGGACTCTCCTGTAATAAGACAATTGGTATCGCCTTCTTCGACATAGTTAACCCGAAGGTCATCCAAGAGTTTGAAGATACGCTTAACATCGCCAGTGACCACAAAAGGCAACGCATTGTGACCTGCCATCACCAAACCTCCCAGTCATCCGTTAGTTCTTCAGGCTGTATATTCTGAATAACCACTGGGGCGGGATCATTGAGAATTGTGTTGGCAGAAAACTCTTCTACGCCCAGCGAATGTATGCGAGCGGCTTTTTTCGCGGTCGCCTGCGATTTTTTCCTAACATTACGATCATGCAAACTTTCCAGATCGCCAAACAGTTCAACCTTGGCTCTTTGGAGAATCACATTATCTTTGTAGCTTTTACGCGCAGTATTAATGCGTTTGCGGATGGCCTTGTGAGCATACATCGACAGGCCTTTTGCATATTTGTAGTTAACGCATGGCACTCGGATATAGATTCGGTTGAGCTCATCCCACACATAAATGTGGCCGATATCGAACGGGCTATATCTGATCAACAGTTCGACAACCCCTTCTCGCCGGTAGATATCTCGCAGAGGGTCTGAATTGTATTCAAGGTTTTCATACTGAATACCTGATCGCTGTAGCGTTCTCGTATCGGAACACATCAAGGCTGTCTCAATGCGTTTAGCATCTTCCTCAACCACCGGGAACTCGCGAGCAGATTCATTCCAAAGATCAAGAGGAGATTTTTCGGCTTTGCCGTGTGGTTCAAGGTGATAGATATTCACAAGCCAGGTCAGGAATATCTTTTTGAACTCCGACAATGTGAGCTTCGCCTCGTTCTGAGCAATGTATTCGTCTGACCCGTTACCGACACCATTTGTCTTGCCTGGCAGAGAATCAATTAATCCTGTTCTCAGTGTAAGAAAGAAACGCTCTACAACACCTTTATAATTTGGGCTCCTGACCGGCGCATATTGAAGCACTGAGCCTACCTCACTGATCGCCATATCGAGATTGTCACCCCAGAATTCTGTGCCATTGTCGGCGACCAGCATTTCCATGACACCATGAGCAGGCCAATCACCTTCGACGCCGTAAAATTCAAGCAGATCCTTTTTGGGTAATATGGCACTCCCGATTGCCATGGCAGCGGACGCATATGAAGGCTCTTCAAATGAAATCTGAAAGCCCATGACCATACGAGAATAGTGATCTATCAAGAGCGTTAAGGTCGGGCGACCCAGCAGTGTTCTGGTTTCATCATGCAGAACATTGATGTCCAGAGGGGTATGGTCGGCCTCAACGCGCTCAAGAATACGACTTGTTTGAGGTGCTTCGCCGACATTCGCACATTCATAGCGAGCAGCATTTTTACCAATTCTTCCCTTAACATGCTCCTGGTAACTTCGCTTTTTAATATGGTAGTCCACAGTGCTGTATGCTGGGACAGCCAACAGATCATCTGGATTGCTCAGATTGTGTTTTAGTACTTTCGCTTCCACCATCTGATGAATGCTGCTCACTAGCATCTGGCCATTTTTGAAATACAACTTCACCGATTGATCGATTATTTCACGAACTCTTGGATCAACCCTTATATCTCGGCGACCCTTTTTAGGATCATTTGGGTACAACCCTTTAATTCGGCAACCGGCATTGAAATACTTATTCAGCCAGTTATTGAACGTATTCCAGGCCGGTGGCGTATCATCGTCTATCTTTTCAGCTACCTTTTCGATTATTTTCTCAAGCTTCTTCTTCGATCTTTTTTGATCATCCGAATCAAGAAATTCTCGAACGTAGGCATATCTGCGAACGGTTTCCTTTTGATACTCCTCCGGCAAATCCTGAAATACGATTTCACCGTTATAGCGATCATCTGCCATGAACTGAAGCGCCTGGTTCTCCAGGCATTCTTCAAGTTCCGCCTCGGGTTTCACCAACACCGCTTTATTGTCGATATCGGCTAAGGTGACATTTGAACCGTTGATACGCCTTATCATCCATATAGCATCTCGACCATCGAAATTTGCACAGAACGCAATACCGGGCACCCATCTCGAAAGATTATGCATAGCGCACCTCCGCATCCAATGAGAGCTTAGCTACCGAAAGGTTTGCCGTTATCTGACCGTTGGCAATGAGCTTGTAAATGGTCTCCAAACGTATGCCCAGAGGATTTGCAATCAGGTCTTTCAACGTTCTTGGATGAGGAACGGCATTTCGAAGCAATGTAAGGGTGCCTGAGTTACTCGTTAATCGGTCACGATAGCGTTGCAACTTGCGTAGGTTTTGCAGAAGAGGATTTATGCGTATCTGAGGTTCATCGACACGTAAAAAGTCATATCCGGCTTGCCGCATTTCAATCGCCGCTATTTCCAGCTTATGCAGATAGACCGCATCCAGAGAGCTGAAGTCCTTCTTGACCTCCACATAAGCCTTTCGACCACCGCGAAAATGGACTTCAAAGTCTGGCGTGTACTCTCGATTCTTCAACAACTTGCTATTGACCATGAAGGTCTTGGGCTGAGGGAAGTACACCACGACGTTTGGATTCGCTTCCAAGTGAAAGCAATAGTCTTTCTCCAGCATCGACTCCACCAACACCATTTGATATCTCCGATGGCAGGGCTCAACAAATGACTTGGTAGACGGAAACTTGAAGATGTTTTTAACAGCGGAAGCCTTGATCTTCCGAGCGGGTTTTCGGCGCATAAGAGTACCTCCCGGCATTGAGCAATAATGCCGAATCCGTGAATTTTGGGCGCAACCACGCAATCCACTCTTGGCTCAAAGCTGGATCGCAGACACGAGCCAACCTCGACGGATGTCGATTAGCGGCAGTATTCGGGGCTTGCTCTTGACGGGACAGCAGGGAGGGGAGATACTTCTAGGCACCACACCGTAGGTATCGCCTACACCTAAAGCCCGATAGCAAGCAATTGTTGTCGGGTTTTTTGTTTCTAAGTCATTGAATCACCTCAGCTTTATAGAAGCTCAGATCCTCGTAGCAGCCTGTTTTTCCTTCCTTTAACCCAAGCTCAACGGCAATTTTGTGGCTCTCGCCACGCAACGCTTTCCGGCTCCCGTTCAACACCTGATACACCAATGCCTGCGAATAGCCTCTCTCTTTGGCCCAGCCACTGATGCTGAGGCCGCGCTCGGCAAACTCCTGCTTGACCTCTTCGGGTGATTTCATGGGATTCAACTAAACTCTCAATTGATACATTTATGACAATATTATACAGTTACAAACACTTTTCAATATGTTTGTAGCAACCGATAGATGGGAGCCTACGTTAATGGGTTTGGACAGGAAACGTTTCGGGCAAGCTCTCAGTTCGGAGCGTAAACGCCTGAATCTACAGGTGAACGATGTAGCAGATGCCTGCGAAATTAAGCCTGGTACTCAGTATTTGTATGAACAGGGCAAGCGGGCACCCAATGCCGACTACCTGGATAAGCTATTTGAGCTGGGATTTCGTCCGCATGTCTTACTGCCAAACGCCACGCTGGCAAATGATCAATGTGACATCCAACACCTTCGAGAAGCCTTCATCCAAGCAGACCAGGATTGTAGAGATAAAGAAGGCCGACTCCTGGATTTGGAGCATAGGCTCAGTCGGTTTTTGGATTTGTTAACCGAAATTCAATCTCCCAGCAAACAAGCTGCACAGAAATGACCGTGTTCCGCCACCTTTTATCATTAATACTCTTTGGTCGGCTCCGCTCTCTGATCAAGCTTCATGCTTCTTTCAAGGCGCTTAACCAGATCACCTCGCAAAATGACTACAATGATTTTGCAGCGAAAACCCGCTTCAATGAATTTCAAAGACATGAAGAAACACTACTGTACGGAACCATACTTTCTGCCGCCCAGCGAGAAAAACAGAACTTACTCTTCCAGAAGCTTCCCAATGACAGCCTGGTGCACTGTTTGTTTGTTGGTCGGTACATACAAAAGGATGGTCAAGCTATCCGGCACTCGATTCTTGAAACCGTTCTTTTTTTGTTTGGTTGCGTAGTGTTACTAACAGCCACCGCCGCCACCATTAGAATTGGACTGAATGTCGCACTATTATCGGTACCACTTGCAACAAAGCTAGGATTCATATTGACGCTGTTTGCGGTGCTTGTATTTCCGACATACCACCTGATTGGCCGCTACCTGGCCCCTGCATATACCTATTTAAAATACTTTCATAAACTCTAGAGTCATTCGTGGATCGATCACTTCAAGCCGAACTTGTGGAAAGGCTTTTTTCTTCCCTCTCCGACATCATTCTAGTAGCACAAGATATCCGAGAGCTTGCTTTAGAAGAGATGGATTCCTATCCAGTTTATGTACCCACAATAGGCACATCTGAAGAAGAACATAGGTCAAGTGTTGCCAGACTGGCAGCAATCGACAGCATGACCCAAATTTTCAGGGCAAACAGAGATGATAAAATCCTTACTGCTGGCATCCTGTGCACTTCAGATCAACTTGCCAGAAAATTCGACGTTTTCAACAATGCAAAGAACACCTTCGTTCACTTAACCACAAAAGCCCAACGCATTTATGGTGTGTCGAATAGCTCCACACCAGGACGGTTTATATCAACATTGCTCCGCAATGAACTGAAGCAAGGGACACAAAGATCTTTGTTTGATCTCGCGACACGTGAACAGATTATTTACAACCAGATCGATCTCCAAGCATGCCGCTGCATGATTCGTGTTTTACCAAAAGACATGGACGTATTTAGCTGGACCTGGTCAAGCTCACACAAGCGGATAACCAAAGTCACACGGTCAGACGCCCTAAAACTGGCCAAAAATCTTACCGACGAGGAAAAAGAATCTGCTCTCGAAGCCCTGGCGCTATGCTCTGACAATGAATTTGCAAAGGTAACTCCCCTGAAGGAGCAGCTCCGGGCAAACTATGCCTATTTTGAAGATGGCGTTCGAATACCGAAATCCACGCCCTTATCCGGTGTAGTCGTTTTGCCACAGAAAAACCTGCCACGACTGCAATGGCGACAGCCGCCATCTCAACGCGTGCATGTCGAACCCCGAATTCAACGCGAATCCAGCATACACGATGAACCTTTCATTGCTGAAATAGGCCTGCACCGCTATCGATAAATAGCCACCCGTTCAAGAAAGATCTGATTCGAAGACAAAATCACAAAACAAGTAGAATGGCGCATTGCTGTCAGAAAAATGGGATCTATAGCCGTCAGGATCTAAGATTATGATCGTTTTTCCCGCTGTATTTCTTCTGACATCAAGAAATGTCCGCAGTGCATAAGCCTCTTGGCTATGGGGGCCAATCTTGCTCAATCCATCAATAAGCAAGAGGTCGCCATCAATGGACTCCAAGGGCAGGTCAATTGCTGTCTCCGAATCCAAGGTCATAATCTGCACGCGGTCACACCGTTCATCTCCAAGCTTCTCTAACAACGCAATAACTTGATGACGGTTTTCAGCTTCGACAACTAGCGCGACACAACCGGAATACAGGCCATCGCGCAATAGTTCGAGTATTCGCTCTAGAGAAATTGGGATCATGGATTACCAAGGTTTGACATAGAGTTAATCAAATTCAGGGCGAGGCATAAGAACACCCGACCTAAAGCCTTGTAGATGGTATGACCCGCAGCATGTCAAAGTATCCAAAAGTATTCTTCTGAAAACTAATTTAATGTGTGGTGGCTAAATTTGATGTCGCTTTTTATCAGACAGCCCTGCGGAGCATCATCACAAGTGCAAGTTCTTCGTAAAAGTTTGAACAAGTTCTTTACCTGCCCAAGTTCAACATTCCTTTACGACAATACATTTGAATTCTATATTCAACCATGACACGACAGAACCGACTATCCTATAACGAGTTATTTCTAGTTAAAAACATTCTTCAATTAATGCTCTGTATTCCAGAATCATGCTGCCCTCAGGAACTCCTCCCCAAACCAACCAATGAAGGAGATCGTCTAACATGTCCATAGCGCTCTCTGACAGCATGTAATCTGAAACTTTATATGCATCATGGTGAGCTCCTACTGGCTGCAAATGGTCTAGTCGAAGAATAGATTCGTTCGCGCCATTTATAGGCAGCTTATCCCAATGAAACTGGGGATACTCGCAGTGCCGTACTCTTTCGGTAAATGCCTCACTATAACCAGCTCGCTTGCCGTTTTGATCAACTCCATAGTAAGGAGCAACCAAAAATGTGGGAGCAGTGGCATGGTTAGGCTTTCCTTTTGTTAAAGCCTTATCGACCAAAGATTTTTCAGTACCGAAAACCAAACATGGTCTTTTCTTCGCCCTATAAGCCGCCCACACCTCTTTATCATGAAGAGTCATTGCCGCGACTGGTAGGTTCGTTTGCTTCAATGGCTGATTTACTTTAAGAGGGGCAACCAAAACTTCTGCAGCTTCATGCTCGGTAGCCACTTTTCGCCCAACAGGCTCGAATGTATACGGAATTTGATCTACGGAAACGCTGCACAAATCAGCCCTCTGCCTGATTACGCAGCCCTGAG
>CEPQ01014994.1_pt1 | contig 23520 bp, 22 predicted proteins | sample 530411 | NCBI WGS metagenome assembly CEPQ01 (sample SAMEA2620039, study PRJEB7988) | marine metagenome | isolation source: saline water (ENVO:00002010), including
TTGTTCGCCCTTAGCGTTGTTTAGCGTACCATCCACGCTATGCCCTCCGTAGCCGCTGCTGCGGCGGGGCAGACCGCCATTCTCGCCTTCCTTCCGGCCCTGGTTGATCGCAATGCCGCACAGCTTGCGCCGCGCCTGCATGACTTCCACGTCGCCAGCCTTACCGGCGTCCATCCGCTCGCGGCCTTGCTGCTGGCCCCGCTCTGGGGCTGGCTCGCGGATCGGATGGATTACCGGATCCTGCTTCGCACCGCTCTCGTCGCACTCGCATTCGCGACGGCGCCAGTCGGAGCGGTGCCGCTACCGGCTCTCTATCTGCTCCGCGCGCTGGCCGGCATGGCCGCTGCGGCCATCATCCCGCTGGCGTTGCTGTCCGCGAGCTTCGCGGTTCCCGAGCGCGGCGAGCAGGCGAAGCGCTTTACCTGGCTAACGGGGTTCGTCTTCCTGGGGGACATGATTGGGCCTTTGCTCGCAGAGGGTTCCGCCGCCGTAACTCCCGGCGCACCCCTGCTGATGGTGGCGCTCGGCATCGCTGGCGTCGCCAGCCTGCTGTGCTTCGCCCATCTGCCGCCTCGGTGCATCGCTTGTTCCGAGATTCGCCACCCGCAATCGTCGTCCAGCCCCGCGATCTCGATGCTACTGCTCATCGCGGTCGTTGGTGGCGGTGGGCTCGCGGCCATGCATGTCGCCCTGCTCATCCCGCGAAGCACGGATGCGCCCAATCGAGAGACGATCGCCTGGATGCTTAGCCTTTGCGGGTTCGCCATGCTTGCCGCGCAGCTGTTCCTTGCAAGAGTCACCTGGCTCGTGACCTCACCGAGACGCCTCGCCGGCATTACCCTTGCCCTTCTCGCGTCAAGCGTCTTCCTCTATTCCCTCAACCTTGCGACCCTGCCTATGGCTGGCACCATCTTTGTGGCCGGCTGGAGTTCCGCAAGCCTTCGCCTGATCACCAGTTTCTGGATCGGCGGAAACACAGCTCCTTCGGGCTCGAGACTGGGTTTGCAGCATGCGGCGGCCAGCATCGGCCAGGCGCTTGCACCATTGGCCTTCGCACTGGCATCGCCGCAATATCAACCCGTCATCCTCTGGAGCATCGGCAGCCTTGCGCTGCTTCTCCTGCTTGTTCTGCCCCTTGTCTGGAGAGGGGCGACATCAGTCCAATGATAGTGGACGTCGGGCAACGGCCACATACTCCACCCGGGTTTCACCAACGGGGCCGCGCTTGGTCTTGGCCACCCTTTGGGCTGCCCAATACAAGGACCGCGCACTGAGAGAGCCGGAGACCAGACTAGCAGCCGCACCCTGTGCCGCCTTCGCGGTCCTCGTCACAATCCCCAGGCTCGGCGCAGTCGCACAAGCGGTGCAGCGCCTCGAGAACCGGTGTTCGGATGAAGGGTTTCTGGATCACTTCTGCATAGCCGCAAGCTTTGGCCCGCAACCTCAGCTCGCGATCGCAAGATGCGCATATGAGGATCGCGGGGCCGCTCCATCCCTTGGCCCTGAACGCGCCGAGCAAGCTGACGCCATCGAGATCCGGCATGTTGTAATCGGCAATCATGCAGTCGGCGGAGAGCGAAGCCGGATCGGCCAGCAAGGCCGATGCCGATCGGTAGCTGAGCGGTTCATAACCCCGCGCATGCAGCAAGAATTGCAACGAACGGCGGATACTGGCCTCATCGTCGGTGATGAGAACCTTGTAGCGCTTCTTGCCAGGCTCGCTCTGACTTGTGGACATGGACCCTGTAACTGAAACTGAGAAGGCAACTCCTATCAGGAATCGCCGGTCTTGCGGACAATGTCCTTACGTAGATGTCACAGAATCCTAGATTCTTGTGCTAAAGACCAGCGGCGAAGGCAATCCGCAGCAGATCGGACAGGCTGTGCACATCGAGTTTTTGCATCAGGCTTGCCCGGTGAACCTCGACGGTGCGCGACGAACACCCGAGATCATAGGCGATCGTCTTGTTGGGATAGCCCTTGGCCAGACCCTCGAGGATCTCGCGTTCACGCGGCGTGAGTGACGCTATCCGCGTCCGCGCCTCCCGCTCTTCGAGATCGCGGCTATCGTTGCGTTCAAGTCTCGCAAACGCCCGCTCGAGGGCGCCGAGAAGCGCGGCCTTTTCGAACGGTTTTTCGAGGAACTCGACCGCTCCGGCCTTCATCGCCTGGACGGCAACGGTCACATCGCCATGACCGGTAAGGACGATCACCGGCATGTCGATACCGCGATCGGCCAACGCGGCCTGGACCTCAAGCCCATCCATCTCTGGCATCCGAACGTCTAGCACCACGCACCCTTTCGGCGCGGATTTCGCCGACTTCAAGAATTCGACGCCCGAACCATAGGACAGAACCTTGTAGCCCGCGCGCGACAAGACGAAGCCCGCAGATTTGCGGATAGCTTCTTCGTCATCGACGAGGTGAACGACACGACTATCGCTCATCGGCAGCCTCCTCAGCCGCATGCATCAGCGTGAAATGAAAACGGCTTCCGCCGGTGTCGGGATGCTCGGCCCAAATGCGTCCCCCATGGGCTTCGACGATCGTGCGGCAGATCGACAGGCCCAACCCCATCCCTTCCTGCTTGCCGCTGACGAAGGCCTCGAACAGTCGAGGGCGGATGTCGGGCGCGATGCCGGGGCCGGTGTCGTGCACCGTGACTTCGACGTATCCGTCCGGCCGAAGCCTGGTTCCAACGGTCAAATCCCGGACTTGGCTTTGCGCCGTGGCCTCAACCGCGTTGCGCATCAGGTTGAGCAGAACTTGCTGGATCTGCACCCGATCGACCAGCACTGGCGTCGCCAGCGGGTCGAGGTTGAACAAGGCGCGCACGCCATTCTCGCGGGCACCGGTTAGCGCGAGCCGACCGGCATCCTCGATCAGGCCAGGCAATTGCTCGACGCGCTTGTCGACCTCGCCCTTCGCAACGAATTCGCGCAGCCTGCGAACAATGTCGCCGGCCCGGAATGTCTCGTTCGCCGCTTCCGCGAGCGCGTCGCGCATGATTATCGCGTTCTCGTCGGCCGCCTCCTCGAGCATGTCGCGCGATTCCTCCAGATAGTTCGCCACGGCGGTCAACGGCTGGTTGAGTTCGTGCGCCAGCGTTGAGGCCATGGTGCCCATGGCGCTCAGCCGCGAGACATGGACCAGTTCGGCTTGCAATTCCTTGAGCTTGAGCTCGTCGCGCTCCTTCTCCGTCAGGTCGCGGATGAAGCCCGTGAAAATCCGTTCGCCATCCTTCCCCGCCTCGCCAACCGAGAGTTCAAGCGGAAAGGTCGTTCCATCGCGCCGTTGTCCGGTCACGACCCGGCCGATCCCGATGATCCGCTTCTCGCCGGTCGTGCAGTAGTGCTCCAGATAGGCGTCGTGGCGTTCGCGATCCGGAGTGGGCATCAGGCACGATACGTTGGCTCCGAGCAGCTCGCTTTCCTCATAGCCGAACAATCGTTCGGCCGCGGCGCTGAACGAGGAAATCCGGCCACGCTCATCGATCACGATCATGGCGTCCGGAACCGTCGCCAGGATCGAGTTCAAATGCTGTTCGCGCGCCTCCATCGCCTCGCGGATCGCGGCCTCTTCGGTGACATCGCGCGCGATGCAGAAATAGCCCAGCAATCGGTCGCCTTCGCGCAAGGCAGCAAACGACACATGCGCAAGATATTCCAAGCCCGATTGGCGAACCCGCCAGCCATTGCGCTCAAACGACTTGCCACGCCGGGCCGCTTCAAGATCGGCAACCGGAAGACCGGAAGCGGCTTCATCGGGCGCGTAGAAAATTTCGTGAGACTGACCGATAGCATCGGCCGGACACCAATAGTCGGCGCGCCCTTCGTCGTCGCTCAGCGCCAGGATCTGGCCACGACTATCGAGCAAAACGAAAAAATGCCCAGGGGCGCTCAGGAAGGCGAGATAGGCGAGCCGAGGCAGGTCTGGCTGGTTGCCATCCGGGGCCGGCCTGTGCCGATCGCCCGCCATGTCTAGCACGCCACGCTTGCGACCCGCGGGCGGAAAATCCGGTCCTGACGAAAGTCGCTTCGGGCAGTCATTGGAAACATGCGAATGGAACCTTCCGGTACACGCGCTGGGCCTTCGTTCTAGAATACGCACAGCGACCGGCCACCCCTCACGAATTTCGGACACGTGTCCCGTCCGCTGGCCGCACCGGTGAGGCGCGCTCATATTTTTCCCGGGAATCACCCCCGTGAGGGCTGCAGCGCTCGGGACAGCCCTCTCGGGGGTGATTGGCAGTTTACCGCGACATTTCGGCCTCGTTTGCAACGGCGGACCGGTCGAGTCAGCGCCGCAAACGGTCAATGCCGCGCATAGACAGTCGGCGCCCCGGCGCCGATGGCGTAAACCGCAAAGCGTTGGGGTTCCTGCCCCGGCACTTCCATCCCCGGGGACCCCAGTGGCATGCCGCCGACCGCAAGGCCGCTCACGCCTCTCGGCCTTGCCGAAAGGACACGCCGCATATCCTCGATCGGAACGTGACCTTCGAAGGCCATCCCGTCGATCACGGCGGTGTGGCACGAACGGAGGGTGGGTGGAATTCCATACCTTGCCTGAAGGGCTGCGCGGTTGGAGGCGTCGACCGCTCTGATGGTCTTGCCCAGCCCCTTGCGGACTTGTGCCGCCCACTTCTCGCAACAGCCGCATCCGGGATCCCGGTGCATGATTGCCGCAGTCGATGCCATGGCGGGCGAACCAGCCAACGCCAGTGCCAGAATGAGTTTTCGCATCGGAGATCTCTCCTTCTTAAAGTGCTCAGGCGGCAGCTAGCCGCCTGAGCACCGAGTTGCCTACTTGTGATCCATGCCGCCCATGGCGTGGCCCGCATGATCGTCGGACGCTGCCTCGGCTTTGTCCTGACAACAGGCCATCTTGCCATGTTCGTCCGTCTTGCAGCAGCACTCCTTCTTCGGAGCGGAAGGCGGTTCAGCGGCAAAAGCCGCCGTCGATAGGGTGAGCGCGAAAGCGCCAAGCAGATAGTTGAGCTTCATGATTTATTACTCCGTGATCAGGTTGAATGATTTGGCATGGCCCAATCTCGCGGCGGCGGATGCGGTGGTTTGAGGGCAATTCCCTTAATCGAGGTTGCTGCCTCCTCTTTGGGCACCGGATCATTCCAGACTGCGCCCGGCTGCACGGTCGGCGGCTCGGCCGCGCGTGAGGCGCAGGCATGACAAGCCATGGCAGAATCTTTCGCGTGACCATCGGGCACCGGAAGATGACCGTCTTGCGCGTTCGAGCAATCCATCGCCATCGATGTCGCCGCGGCTAGCGGTGCCGCATCAGCACACAACGGCCCGGTCTGTAATGCGAGGCCGAGAGCGAGAAACAGAACAGCCAAAAACTTCATGCCGCCCGCCTTTTCCGGCGAAACGGCCAGCGCATGAAGAGCAGGATCGCGCCCGCAATAGCGAGCACCAAGCCGCCGCACGCAAAGGCCAGCAACCACCAAGTGTTGAAATCCTCGTGGTTCTTCCAGTCCATGATGTGGAGGCTCCAGAAGAAATCGTAGAGCCGCCATGTGCCGGTACGAACCGCCGTCAACTTGCCCGAGTCCGCCGCGACGAAAACGCTGGTGCTGTCAGGATCGGCAAAGGCCACGCGCCATGCGGGAAGCGCGCCGCGATATTCGGGGCTTTCGGCAAGGACGCGAGAAACTTTGGCATCGGGCTTGACCGGAGCCTTCCACGCATCGCGTGCAATTGCGAGGGCAAGCGCTGCGTCAACCGGCAGTAGTGGCGCGCCGCTCACCGCATCGAAAAGAGTGGTTCCCTCCGCCGTCGCGACCAGGGCGACTGGGCGATTGGCGAGCATGGCGAAGGATACCGACTCGACCGGGGTCTTGGCCGCCGCGACCAGGCGGGTCGGCGCGACGAAATCGACGCCTTTCGGCATCGCGACAACGCGCTCGCGGTCCACAAGATGTTCGCCGCGCACTTGCTCGATGGGCAGATAACTCATCAGCACACCGCTCGAAAACCAGATCAGGAGCTGCGCCCCGATAACCAGCGCCAACCATTTGTGAATGCGGCTCGCGGCGACATGAACCCTTACCTTCGCTCCCATTGGTCCCCCGATTTGCACCCATTGCGACCGCCTCCGATCACCATCGGCGTTCCGATTGTTGCCTTATCTTATGTCGCTCATGTCATGGCCCGCATGAGGATCGGCTTCGCCGGGCGGCGGTGCGGTCTTGGTGGGCACGGGCGTTGCAGCCTTGGATTCCGCTCTCTGTTGAGGTTTTGGTGCGCCGGCCCTTGAAGCTGGTTTTGGTTTCGGGGTGCTGGGCTCTGGTACCGGTTTTGCTTCGGATCGTTGCGGCGCGCCCTCCGGCCCCGCCGGTGATCCGCTTGCGCCACTATCCGTTGCCGTCACGTCTGCCTGGGCTTCCGCTAAAGCCGGTCCCGAATTTGCCGATTGGTCGGGCGCAAAGGGCTGTTCAGTCGCGCCGCAGCCGGCAAGCGCAGACGTCGCCGCTATTAATGCGAGAGGAGCGAGCTTATTCAAGAAAATACCCTTGGAAAGATGGATCTGCTGGTCCGCTACGAACCGTTCCTCCAGACTAACTCCTCTAGAACCAGACCCGCACGCCCATCACAAAGTGCGGGTCAGAGACTTCTCCTCCGTTCGCTCTGACGAAGCGAGCGGATTCGCCAAACTGCCTAGTCCACTCAAAGCCCGCATAAGGCGCAAATTCCTTCTTGATTTCGTAGCGGAAGCGAACCCCCAGTTCAATATTGGAAAGGCCATCTCCGACCCCAAGTTCGGGAATGGCTTGCGCGGAAAAATTGGCCTCGATCCGGGGCTGCAAGATCAGCTTCTGGGTAATGCGCTGATCGTAAAATCCCTCGAATCGGCCGCGCAGTTCTCCCTTGTCCGACAAGAATGCCGACGCCGTCACCTCAAACCAATTGGGTGCCAGACCTTCAATGGCGACGACAGCATAGGTCCGCGACGGATCAGGCGTCACGTCGTAGCGGGCACCCGCCTGCAGGTTCCAATAGGGTGAGATCGCGCGCGAATAGACCGCGGTCAGCTCAAGATCGTCCAGTGCCCCCCTGAACTCGCCCTCGCCTTCATACTTGAACACGAAGCGGTTGATGTCGCCGCCGAACCACGCCTCGCCATCGAAACGATAGCTGTCCTTGCCCTTGTGGACGACGTATTCGGCAAGATCGAAGGATACATAGCGAAAAGTCGTGCCCCCGGCTTCCTTCATCATCTCTTCGCGCGAGCGCCGCATGGTTTCACTCGGGAAAAACCGGTCGGCATACCAGTCCGAAGGCGGCGCGGGGGCGGGCGCGTTGCCAGGCGCGAAGTCGGTGCCGGTCGCCGTCCCGGACCCGCCTTGGGGCAATGAGGGAGCGACCTTTGGCGTGCAATGGCCCATCTTTGCATGCTCAGGTGGGCAGTCCGGATCGACACCGCTTGCTACCGACGAGGCCGTGCCCATAGAAATGCCTGGCATTTCATCGGCTGCGGATCCCGGAGCCGTCTCCGACGGCTTGGGAGTTTCGGCAGCCGGAGTGCAATGCCCCATCCTTGCGTGCTCGGGCAGGCAACCGTCATCGGATGGCGCGGGCGGCGGTGCCATCTTCATCGCTGGCATTGTGTCGGGCGTGGATGGCGTCGAACCCGTTGGTTCGGGAACGCAGTGCCCCATTTCCGCGTGTTCAGGCGAGCATGTGCTTGCCGAAGGAGGCGCCGCCGGCTTCTGAGCGACTGGCTTTGCAGAAGGCGCCTTGGGTTTGGCGGGCTCGCTAGCGGGCGGCATCGAGCCATGATCCATGCTTTGCATCGATTGTGCCGAAGCGGGGACGGCTGCCGCGCAAAACATCACGCTGGCGAGCAACAGTTCGGCTCGGCTCATGCGCCTACCCCCCGCGGACGCACGCTGACAACGCGCATCATCCCTGCGTGCATGTGATAGAGCAGATGGCAATGGAACGCCCAGTCACCGACGGCATCGGCGGTAAAGTCGAAACTTGCCTTACCGCCTGGCTGCACCAGCACGGTGTGCTTCCTTGGAGAGTATGCGCCCTTGCCGGTCACCAGCTCGAAGAAATGCCCATGGAGATGGATCGGGTGGCTCATCATTGAATCGTTGATGAGGTTTATCCGCACCCGCTCACCTTCGATGAACGGAATGGGCTCGTGAAAGTCCGACATTTTAACGCCGTCAAACGACCACATGAATCGCTCCATGTTGCCGGTCAGGTGAATGTCCAACGAACGATCAGGAGCGTTGACATAGGGATTGCGCTCAAGCGCTACGAGATCGTGATAGGTGAGCACTTTGTGCTCGACATTCTCCAATCCCTGGCCCGGTTCGCCCATTCGGTCCACAGGCATCGGCGAGATCGTCTGTACGCCCGGATTTTTCTCGACTTGCGGTGCCACACTGAAATCACGCATGTTCATCGAACCGTGGTCCATCCCGGACATGGTATCGGAATTGGACATCTCCATGCCGGGCATCGAGTCTGTCGACGGAGCGGGTGCTCCGGGCATGTCCATCGAGCCGCCGGAGCCATGGCCCATCGCTGCATGATCCATGCCGGACATCGAGCCACCGGACATGTCCATCTCGCCCATGCCCATGTCCTTCATATTGGCTAGCGGACGCTCACGCAGCGGCGGGACTGCGGCGACCATCCCCGGGCGCGGCGCTAACGTTGCGCGGCCCATGCCCGAGCGGTCGTTGGCTTCGGCGACCAGCGTGTAGGCGCGGTCTTCGGCCGGCGTCACGATAACATCATAGGTTTCGGCAACCGCGATCTGAAACTCGTCGACCTCGACCGGTCGAACGTTGAGCCCATCGGCTTGCACGATCGTCAGGCGAAGCCCCGGGATGCGGACGTTGAAAATCGACATTGCCGAGGCATTGATGATGCGCAGTCGCACCCGCTCGCCCGGCTGGAACAGCGCCGTCCAATTGTCCTTCGGGCCATAGCCGTTGACCAGAAAAGTGTAAGTCGAACCGTTGACATCGGCGATATCGGTGGGATCCATGCGCATCGCGCCCCAATCAAGCCGGTCCTTAAGCGGCTGATCCTTGCCCGACAGCAGACCTCCGAGCGTCTGGCGCTGCATATTGAAGTGCCCGGGATTGACCTTGAGCTTGTGAAAAATCGCCTCGGGCGAGAGTCGGCTGTGATCCGAAAGCACGACGACATGCTCCCGATCATAGGCCACCGGATCGGCACCCTTGGGATCGATGACGATCGGTCCATAGTGACCGAGCTGCTCCTGCAGCCCCGAGTGGCTGTGATACCAGTAGGTCCCCGACTGCATGACAGGGAATTCATAGACGAAGGTTGAGCGCGGCTTGATGCCAGGGAAGCTGACGCCTGGAACCCCGTCCATCTGGAACGGGAGCAGCAAACCGTGCCAGTGGATCGAGCTGTCTTCGTCGAGGTCGTTCGTAACAGAGAGGCGAACATTCTGGCCTTCGCGTAGACGGATCAACGGTGCCGGGACAGTCCCGTTGATCGCGATCGCGCGGCTGACCTTGCCATCGACACGCATGGTCTGACGGGCAATCCGCAAGCTGATGTCGTTACCCGAAACCGTTGGAATCGGCTCCGTGATCCCCGGCGAGACGGGCTGCGCCCATGCCGGAAACCAGGGTGCAAGGGCGGCTGTTACGCCACCGGCGGCAGCGACGCCGATAAAGGATCTTCTGTCGAGGGTCATATCTTGTCCAGGTTCGACGATGGGGATTACACATGGCTTTACGCGGCGGGCACATGCATCCCTCACGCATAATCAGAAAATATTCCGCCAATTGCCCCGCCGCATCGCCATGCAAGTACGGCTCGCGAGCGACCAAACCCCACCGGCTGTCCATAAATGCTGCAAGCGGTGGTACGCTTTGCTAATGACGTGCGTGATTAGGGCCGACCGGATACAGGCTCGGCCGCCAACTGCGCCTTCAGTTGACCTCGCGCTCGATAGAGCCTCGTTTCAACTGCCTTTTCGCTGATCCCCAGGATCGCGGCGGTCTCGGCTTGGCTCGCTTCCTCGATAGTTCGCAGGATGAGCACTTCGCGAAGCGGCTGCGGCAATTTGGCAATCTCCCTTTCAACCCGCAGCAGCTCCGCACGGCTCTCGGCTTCGCGCGCAGGCCCAGGCGCATCGCTCCCGAAATCCTCATCGCGTTCGATCGGGCGGGCCAGCGAGAAGAATGAGCGCACGGCCCGCCGCCGCGCCCAGTCGCGGCACTTGTTGAGCGCGATCCTGGCAATCCAATGCCGAAACGGCCGATCCGGGTCATAGCGGCGGATGGCGCCAAACGCCGAAACAAAGCTCTCCTGTAGCAAATCGAGCGCCTCGTTCGGATCGCCGACATTGTTGCGGATTAAACGATAAACCGGATCCTTGTGGCGACGCATCAATTCCCGAAACGCCTGCGCTTGACCGGCTACCGCAAGGCTTGACAGCTCGTGGTCGTCACATTGCGAAAGATCGAGTGTCACTGCGCATCGGCGGTCAGGGCTTTGACCACAGTGTTGTCGAACATTTTGGCCTGTTCGGGGTTCAACACCCCGCGCATGGCGAAGAGATGCTCCAGCGTCTCCTTCTGCAGTTCTCCCATGACCACATGGTTATGGTCGATCGCGGCGGTCACCTTTGGTCCGTACCCGTGCTCTTCCGCGATGGCTTCAGCGAGCCGTACATTCGACGCTCGCATTTCAAGTTCGAGCGCCTTTCGCCGGACGGCGAACTTCGCTTCAATCGCCTCAACCTTCGAGCGCTGCTGCGGGGTCAACTCGAGCTTGTCGTGAAGCAGCGCGTGCAACTCGCTCTCTTTTGCTCGCGGCTGATCCGCGACAAAGCGCCCGATAAAGACGCCTGTCAGCGCCGAAACGAAGGCGACCAGGGCGATCAGCAGAATTTTTCGGTAGCCCATCGTTAGCGTGCATCCAGCAAGGTTGAAGGGGCCAAAGCGGTGCTCGGCGCGAATGGCGAGAGCGGGCGCGCCGCGACAATCGGGGCACGCGTGGTGACCCCCGCGAAAGCGCCCCAGCCAAGGGAAACCACTGCAGCCAACGCCATGAGGCGGTATGACGCACCAGTCTCGCGTCGACGATCCGAGAGCATTGCCAATACGTTATCGTCGACGCCGTCCAACAGGCCCACCGGCGGGGGGTGCCGCAACTGTTTCAGGAAATCGTCCATCACACCCTCATCCAACAATTGTTCTGCAGCGCCATACGCGCTCGCGCGAAAAACCCCTCAACAATTTCCGTCCTGAGGGGTGCGACCTCGACATGCGTATTCATGACCGGCACCACTTTTTTGGAGACCGAATATGCGCAAGACCCTTGTTGCCTTCTCGTTGGCCGTGCTCTCGCTGACCGCCCTTTCCGATACCGCTCTCGCCCATACCAAATTGGTCAGTTCGGCGCCGGCCGCAAACGCGACCGTCACAAATGTCACGTCGGTAAACCTGCAGTTCAATGAGCGGGTAATCGCTTCGACGATTAAGGTTGAGCTACTGATGATCGGCATGCCCGGGATGTCCGATCACGCGCCAATGAAAATCGCTTTCACATCGATGATGGGCAAGGACGGCAAATCGATGATGCTCATGCCCAAGAAGGCACTCAGCCCGGGCACCTACAAAGTCATATGGTCGGCCGCTGGTGCTGACACGCATCGTATGGGCAGTGAATTCAGCTTCACGGTCAAATAGAGCGTGGACACTGATTTTGGGATGATTGCCATCAGGCTCGGATTGTATCTGAGCCTGATGCTGCTTGTCGGGCTCGCCGCCTTTCCGCTCTACGCCTTGCGGCACGATGAAAGGCCGGAAGGGCAGGTGCTTCCACTGTGGTGGGCGCTCACTTTCTGGTCAGTTACGGCAATTACCTTGTCGGGTCTGGGATTGGCTGCACTGATCGCGGCCATGATGGGCGGGCCGTTAACCGATATCGACTGGGAAACCAGCCAATCCATCCTGTTTGAAACGCCGATCGGCACCGCGTGGTTGGTGCGGATGGCGGCGCTTGCGGTTGTTTTGATGGCTGCCTTCCCGCGGCGCTGGACCGATGAGCAGCAGCTTGGCACCATAGCGCTTGCGGGCGCAGTGGCGCTTTCATCGCTCGTCTGGACAGGTCATGCAGGAGCAAGCGAGGGCGGCTTGGGTCTCATCCACAAGCTGAGCGATATGCTGCATATGCTCGCCGCTGCGATCTGGCTCGGCGGGATCGCCGCCTTCCTGCTGCTCCTGCGGTCCCCGCTCGATCAGCATTCGGGCCGCAAATTGGTGGTCGGGCATCGCGCTCTCGAAGATTTTTCACGGGTCGGCACGATCTGTGTTGGAATAATCGCTGTTACCGGACTGATCAACGGTCAGGTTCTGATCGGCTTTTCGAATATCTTGCGCGTTTTTGACACCACATACGGGCAGGCACTTTTTCTGAAACTGGTTCTGGTTGCCGGGATGCTGCTCCTCGCTGCGCGAAACCGCTGGCGCCTGACGCCAGATCTGGCACTTGGGCTGAACGACGGGGATGCGTCCAGCGCTGTCGCGGCACTTCGCAAGAGCCTGATGCTGGAAGCGGGGGCGGCGATAGCGATCCTGGCGCTTGTGGCGTGGTTCGGCATGCTTGAGCCGCCCGCCAGCACGATGGTGCCTTGAGCGGAAGGGGCTCGCCCTGGTCGGGGACAATGGTGCTTGGCGTCGGCTGGGCATTGCTCGACGTCCGTGCGGGCGACAACCGGCCGCATCGCCACTTGGCGCACCAGGTCAGCCTTGCGCTCGATGCTCCCTGCGCAATCGGCGGAACGCTTTCCTTGCACCTAGCCGCGGGCGAGGCCGCAGCCATCCCGGCCGGGACCTTGCATAGCCTCGGCCCCGCCGGATCAGCGGTGCGAACCATCTATGTCGATCCGCGGTTTGGCGGGCGGTGCGACCTGTTCGGACGGCCCGAGCCATTCCGCCTCCCTCCCACGCAGACTGCGGCGCTGCGGGCCGTGCGATCCGGGACCGAAGCCAAAGAGTGGATTGCCGGTTTCCTGGGAACCAGTCCCGTGAGTTTGATCGATAGCCGGTTGCGATCGGCATTGGCAGGGATCGAACCAGGGATGAGCGCCGCCGAATTGGCCCAAGCAATGGGGCTGTCGCGAGCACGCCTTCGTGAAGTCGTCAGCCGCGATTTCGGGTTTCCGACTGTCAAATTGTTGCAATGGTTGCAGCTCCAACATGCGATCGACGCACTCCGCCACTCCGCCAGCCTCGCCGATGCGGCTGCCGCAGGGGGCTTTGCCGACCAGGCGCATTTCAACCGGCGGCTGGTCGAATGGTTCGGGGTTACGCCATCGCTCGGGCTCGCCCAGCTCGACATTTCGATCGTCCGCTAAGGTTCGAACCAGCGATTCGTTCAAGACCCGGCGCTGCGCTTGCCGCAGAGAACCGAGCGAACCGTATGGGATCGCCCGAATGTCTCTCTTCCGAACTCTCTATGCACCTGTCTATTTTCTCGGCTTTGTCGGGGCCGCGGCCGTGCTGGTTTCGTCCGGTGGATCGCCCATTTGGCTGATCGCGCTGTTCGCTTTGGCGATTGTCACCTCGCTTGTATCGGAGCGCGTTGCGCCGTTCGAGCCGGTTTGGAATCGCAGCCATGGCGACGCCCGCCGCGACATCGCCCATGCGCTGGTCAACGAAGGCTCGATCCTCGTGCTGGTGCTCTTGCTTCCCTTCTTTGCCAGCCTCGTCCCCTGGTCCTCGCTCTGGCCTTCCTTGCTGCCGTTCTGGGCCGAGCTAGCGCTGGCGATCATCTTGCTTGATGCCGGGATCAGCCTGACCCATTACGCCAGTCACAGGATCCCCCTGCTGTGGCGCTTCCATGCGGTCCACCATTCGGTGCGCCGAATGTACGGATTCAACTGCTTGCTTAAACACCCGATCCACCAGCTGATCGAGATTTCCGTCGGGACATTGCCGTGGCTGCTACTGGGAATTCCGCAGGACGTCGCGATTGTCGGATCGTTCGCGGTCGCCATCCAGTTACAGCTGCAACATTCGAATGTCGACATGCGGGTCGGGCCCCTGGCATTGCTCTGGGCGATCGCGCCGGTGCATCGCCACCATCACCTCGCGTCCGAGACCGAGGGCGATGTCAATTTCGGTCTGTTCCTGACGATCTGGGATGTGATGCTTGGGACGGCTCAATTCCGATCGAGCGCCCAGATTCGCGCTAGCTCGCTCGGTATTGCCGGTCGCTCCGACTATCCCGAGACCTATCTAGCACAGCTTGTCGAGCCATTCACTGCGGAATTAGCAGCGACTGATCCCGCACCGCAGCGCAGCGGGGTACGCCGATGACCGGGAGCGGCTCCTACACGCCCGCCGCTGGCTATCACTTTTTGACGCCGCTTTACGATGCCGGTGTCCGGCTATCGACCCGCGAGGCAGTCTGGCGCGAGGCTTTGGTCGAATTCTTGGCTCCTGAAGACCACGACCTGTTGCTCGACATCGGTGCCGGAACCGGCAGCCTTGCCCTGCTGGTGTCACGCAAGAATCCGGCCACTCGCTATTTCGGCATCGATCCCGACCCTCATGCCTTGGACATCGCCCGCAAAAAAGCGCGACGAGCCGGTATCGATGCCCAATTCAGGCAATCGTTCTTCTCGGCAGAGGCGGTAGCGGACTGGCCGGTGCCCAGTCTGGCGACGCTGTGCCTGGTGCTTCATCAGGTTCCGCTCGACGAGAAACTGCGACTGCTGCGCGAAGTGCATGCCATACTCCAGCCAGGAGGCCGCCTCTTCATTGCGGACTATGGCGAGCAGCGCTCTTGGCTCATGCGCAGACTGTTCAGGGCAACGATCCAGCAGCTCGATGGGATTGCGGACACCCAGCCCAATGCCGACGGCGTGCTCATCCCTTTATTGCGCGAGGCGGGCTTCGCGAAGGTGCGCGAACTCCAACACGTGAAGACTGTGACTGGATCTATCTCGATCCTGTGCGGTGAAAAAGACTTCGGGGCCGCGGGTGGCCAGAAAAGCGATGCCAGCTTGAGGGATGACGGTTCGATCCGCGTATCCAAGATTAGCAGCTAGCCGTTCCTTCCCGTTCGGCATGCCCGTCGGGTCGCCCAGCCTGCGGGCCGGAGGCGGGAGGATAACCATGGAGCAAACACATGGCCTCCCGCCACCACACTACCGAATCGTCGAGGCTTCACGATCCGGTCTGCGGCATGACTGTCGAACCTGAGGATTCGACACCGACAGCTACGCACGAGGCTGAAACCTTCTATTTTTGCAGCCAGGGTTGCCGGACGAAATTCATCGCCGACCCCCAGCGGTTTATCCACCAATCGGGTGGAACAGCACCGCAGCTGCAGCACGAAGCACCCGAAGGCGCGATCTGGACCTGCCCGATGCATCCGGAGGTCCAACAACCGGGTCCCGGAAGCTGCCCGATCTGCGGCATGGCGCTGGAGCCGATGACCCCCACGCAAAACGACGGCCCTTCCCCAGAATATGCCGACATGAAGCGGCGCTTCGTCATCGGCCTCGTGCTCTCGCTGCCGGTCTTCGCGCTTGAAATGGGCGGGCATCTGACCGGACTGCGCCACATGCTCGATGGCGGGATCGCCAATTTGGTCCAGATGGTGTTGGCGACGCCGGTGGTCCTGTGGTCTGGTTGGCCGTTCTTCGAGCGTGGCTGGGCGTCGCTCAAGAGTCGCCATCTCAACATGTTCACGCTGATCGCGATGGGAACCGGCGTCGCCTGGGCCTACAGCATGACGGCCACGCTTGCCCCCGGCGTGTTCCCTGCCGCGTTCCGTGCCGAGGATGGATCGGTCGCGGTCTATTTCGAGGCGGCGGCGGTGATCACCGTTCTGGTTTTGCTCGGGCAGCTACTCGAACTGCGCGCCCGCGAAACGACCAGCGGGGCGATCCGTGCGCTCCTCGATCTTTCGCCCAAGCTGGCACGGCGGGTACGCTCCGATGGCAGCGACGAGGAAGTGTCGCTCGACCAAGTTCTGGTCGGCGACACGCTGCGTGTGCGTCCCGGAGAGAAAGTGCCGGTCGATGGGGTGGTGCTGGAAGGCCGCGGCACGGTCGATGAATCGATGGTGACCGGCGAGTCCATGCCGGTGACCAAGGAGGCCGCCGCCAAACTGATCGGCGGGACGATCAACCAGACCGGCGGGCTGGTCATGCGCGCCGAGAAGATCGGCCGCGACACCATGCTGGCCCGCATCGTCCAGATGGTAGCCGACGCCCAGCGCAGCCGTGCGCCGATCCAGCGGCTTGCCGATACGGTGTCGGGCTGGTTCGTTCCTGTCGTGATCGCGATTGCCGCGATCGCGTTCATCGTCTGGTCGCTGATCGGCCCGTCCCCGGCGATGGGCTACGGGCTAATCGCAGCGGTCGCGGTGCTGATCATCGCCTGCCCCTGCGCACTCGGGCTTGCCACACCGATGTCGATCATGGTGGGCGTCGGTCGCGGCGCACAGGCTGGCATTCTCATCAAGAACGCGGAAGCCCTCGAACGGATGGAAAAGGTCGATACTCTTGTCGTCGACAAGACCGGCACGCTGACCGAAGGCAAGCCCGCCGTAGTCGCCATCGAAACCGCCGAGGGGTTCGACGCAGACGAAGTGCTGCGTCTCGCCGCCAGCCTCGAGCGCAGTAGCGAACATCCCCTGGCGCTCGCGATCGTGCGGGAAGCAGAAGCTAGAGGTTTTGCAATCAGCGAGCCGAGCAGTGTCGATCAGCCAGTCGGCAAGGGCATCACCGGCACTGTCGATGGCCGCATTCTCGTCGCCGGAAATGCCCGATTCATGGGCGAAAGCGGCATTGCGACCGGTGCGCTCGCGGAGCGCGCCGACCGGATGCGCAGCGAGGGCGCAACCGCGATCTTCCTCGCCATCGACGGCAAGGCCGCAGGGGCGATCGGCATCGCCGATCCGGTCAAGGAGACGACCCCCGCTGCGCTCAAGGCACTCGGCGAAGCGGGCATCCATGTCATCATGCTGACCGGCGACAACCGCGTTACGGCCGAGGCGATTGCGCGGCGGCTCGGTATCGCCGAAGTCGAAGCCGACGTGCTGCCGGACCAGAAGAGCGCCATCGTCAAGCGGCTGCGCGACCAGGGCAAGATCGTCGCGATGGCCGGCGACGGGGTGAACGACGCCCCTGCGCTTGCCGCCGCCGATGTCGGCATCGCGATGGGCTCGGGAACCGACGTCGCAATCGAAAGCGCGGGCGTCACCCTGCTCAAGGGCGACCTGACCGGGATTGTCCGCGCCCGGCACCTGAGCCATGCGACCATGGCGAATATCCGTCAAAACCTGTTCTTCGCCTTCGCCTACAATGTCGCGGGGATTCCCGTTGCGGCGGGGGCGCTTTACCCGCTGTTCGGACTGCTGCTGTCGCCGATCATCGCAGCTGCGGCCATGGCGCTGTCCTCGGTCAGCGTCATCGGCAATGCCCTCCGCCTCAAGCACGTGGAGATCTAGCCGATGCGTTTCACCCGTCCCGCCATTCTCGCAGCGGCATCTTTCGCCGCGATCGCGCTGTTTTACCTGCTGCGCGAACATTGGGCACACGCGCTCGGGCTATTGCCATACGCGATCCTGTTGCTCTGCCCGCTCATGCACTTCTTTCATGGCTCGCACGGACACAATCATCCGGGCGGAAAGCCTTGAGACCCGCCAATCCAAAACTGAACAGGGGAGAGAGACAATGCGTAGAACTTCACTAGCTGGCAACGCGCTCTTGCTGATTGCCAGCATTTCTGTCGGCACCTCTGCCGTTGCCCAGCAAAACGGCCAGGAAGGCGTCGCAGCGGTTTTGTCTGCTTACAAGTCTGCGGTTGAGCGGCTCGATATTACTGGCACCGACCAGCTGTTTGCGCCTGACGCTGTGGTGGTTGAATCGGGCAAGGTCGAAGGCAATTTCGGCGCCTATCGCGACCATCACCTCGGGCCCGAACTCAAGGAGTTCAAATCTTTTGCGTTCGGCGACTACGAAGTCGATATCAGGCTCGAAGGACCCATTGCGGTCGCAACCGAGACCTATACCTATCGAATTGTCCTCAAATCGGACGAAGCAATCGAGCGTCTTGGCGTTGCCACCAGCGTGCTCAAATGGGATGGGCAAGCATGGCGGATCATCTCGACGCACAGCTCCTCGCGCAAACCCAAGCAGCCCGCCAGCTGATGGCTATAGCATGAGCGCCTCTGACCGACCCGCGCTTGTGCGCAAGCTTATCGAAAGCTGGCGCGAAGACCCGGGTGCGACCTATCAAAGCTGGTTCCTGTGGGACGAACGGATCAAGAATTTCCGCTCCATCCGGCGCGGCATCCAGCAGGTCGTGGCCGAGATCGACAATGGGTCGTTCGGCGTTGCCTATCGCGGCTCGTCGCTCGAAACGGTTGTCCATTCCATCGCCGAGCAACGCCAAATCTTCAAAGGTGCCGACCATGCGTTCCTCTGGAAGCCCAAGCTGCGCATTCCCGACATTTACGAAAGTCCGGCCAATCAGCGCGCCTTCGGCCGCTTGCTCCATAATTGCGTCTGCTGCGACGAGGCCGAGGATGTCATTTCCCAAATTCGTGAAATCGACGCACTCAAGATCAAGGGGCTCGGTCCGGCGGTCGCCAATCTGCTCTATTTCCTGCATCCAACGCTGATCGCGCCGTTCAACACCGCGATCGTCAGCGGCTACAACGCGCTGACGGGCGCAAAGGTAAAGCTGGGCAGCTGGGAACAGTTCCTGGCGATGCGGAGCGGAATACTCGATCTCAACGACCAATATCGCGACCTCCTGTCGAACGACCTCGGGGCAATCGGAGGACTGCTGTTCGACATCGGCTCCGGCCGTTACCCCGCCCCGCCTTTGGGCGGGGAAGAAGCCGACGACTGGAGCCGAAGGCTCGACGTGGTCCGCGAGGAAGCGGCCCGGCTCGACAAGACGCGACTCGCCCAGGGCGAGAGCGAACGGACCCACAGCGAAATGCAGGCGTGGCTTCGCGACATCGGCATGGCGCTCGGATATCGCGTTTGGATCGCTGCCAATGACCGGGGCCGCCTGTTCGAGGGCGCGCCGCTCGGCAAGGGCTGCCTCGACTTGTTGCCCGATGAAATCGCCACTGCGCCAGGTGCGGACGCAATCCGATTGATCGACGTGCTCTGGCTTGAACGGGATAACGCTCAGGTTGCCGCCGCCTTCGAGGTCGAGCACTCGACCTCGATCTATTCGGGGATTGTCCGGATGCTCGATCTGGCGCTGAGCGGCAGCGAGTTCCACGCTGCAGCGGGACTGTTCCTGGTCGCTCCCGGCAACCGCGAAAAGGACGTGCGCGCGCAGATCGCCCGACCGGCCTTCAGCAGGGTTACGGACCTCGACATCTCCTACCTGCCATATGGCGAATTGGAAGCGCATCGCGAACAGATCGCGCGGTTCGGAAGCGGGCTGAAAGCGATCAGGGCTATCGCAAGCCCGTTGTCCCCGTAAATTCGATTTGAGCCCGGTCAGAGCAAGGATCAACAGACAAGGCCATTGAAAGGATTGACGCTGAGTTCAGAAACCCGTTTCGTGCGGCTCTGACTTTCCCCGATGCTCCTTTTGGAGGAGATGCGTCGCATTTCTTGTAACCAAGAAGCGACGTTCTCGCCGTTCAGATCGATGAATGCCGCATCGGCGCCCTCACGCGCAAAATGCGAGTCGAGACAGGCGTCACCTCAAGGTTTGTTCGCCAGACAACGATTTCTCGGACATAAGCGGAACATGGGCTACGCTACACGCTTCAACCGCGCCATTGGCTCGTTGAGTGGGTGGAATTCACCTGCTGGAAGTCGCCTGGCCTGCTCCCAGAGGTAATCGCCGGTCAGACTGATGTGCGCCCAGCCCATCGGAGAAAGGTGCGCAAGCAGTGCCGCATCGAACGTCGTGCCGACAGCGTTGAGGTGCTTGGCGGCGCGGTCGAGATAGACCGTGTTCCAGTAGGAAATCGCCGCGATCAGCAAGTTCAGCCCAGATGCACGAAATTCCTGATTTTCCAGCGAGCGATCGGTGAACCGGCCCTGCCGGTTGGTATAGATGGCGGCGGCAAGCGTGTGCCGCGCTTCGCCTTTGTTGAGACCGGCCTGACAGGCACGGCGCAGTTCCGGTTGTTCGAGCCAATCGAGCGTGAACAAAGTGCGCTCGATACGGCCCAGTTCAGCCAATGCAAAATCCAGCCTGTTCTGGCGTTTGTAGGCGGCAAGCTTTCGCAAGATTACTGACGGCGCCACCGTGCCATCCTTGATTGAGGCGACAATCCTGACGATGTCATCCCAATCAGCCTCGATCGCTGCGGTTTTGATGGTGCGGCCCATCAGGCTTTCGATGCCCTTGTATGTCGATGGCGCAGCGATCGAACCCAGTTTGCGGTCGGCAATATCGCGCAGTCGGGGCGCAAAGCGGAACCCGAGCAGGTGGCAGAGTGCGAAAACATGATCGGTCGCGCCGCCGGTATCGGTATAGTGCTCATGCAACGGAAGGTTGCCAGCGCCCAGGACAAGGCCGTCGAGCACGTAGGGCGCTTCACCTGCCGTCGCGGACATGATCCGTGATCCGAATGATGCGAAGTGATCGGAAAGGTGGGAATAGATTTTCACGCCAGGTTCGGTTCCATATTTGGCATTGACGTCCGCCGCCCCCGAACGGCTCCGCCCCGACCGGAAGAACTGGCCATCGGACGACGAACTGGTGCCAGCACCCCAATGCCGCGCGAAGGGTAACTCGTGGTGGGCTGAGATAATCATGGCCAGTGCGGCCTGATAATTGTCGGGGGAAAGGTACCAGTTGTGGGTCCATGCGAGCTGGGCATAGCTGACGCCTTCGCTGGCATTGGCCATCCTCTCCAGCCCGAGGTTGGTGCCGTCAGCCAGAATTGCGGCGAGTACCGTGCTGGGGTTGTCATGCTCCTTGCCTGAACGCAGGTCACGGAATGCGTTCAAAAAACCAGTGCGTTCGGCGACTTCAAGCAGCAGCTCGGTGATGCGCACGCGGGGAAGCAGGGTATCGAGCTTACGATCGAGGGCTTCAGCTTCCGGTGGGGTGACAGGCGGCATTTTCTGAAGCTTGAGCCGGTCTCGTTCGAGCGACACTCCCTCAAGCTTGTTTGCTTTCAACTGTTTGGCAAATCGGCGCAGCCGCCAGTCAAGATTTCGTGACCGGTCAGCGAGGTAGGACGCAGCATTTGAATCGAACGGAAGCGCATCGGCCACTTTGGCGGCGTCGCGCCGACCCAGCAAATAGGCATCGAAGCACTGATAGTTGCGGGTTCCCTCGATCCATACATCACCGGCGCGCAAACGATCGCGCAAGGTTGCCATGATCGCAATTTCATAACGTCGGCGGTCGATACGGCCGTTTTCGGTGATGAGGCGCTTCCATTGCCGATTGGGGAATGGCAGTGGAACGCCATCGGGAAGGTCGCGCGACTTTCGTGTGTTCGCATCGCGAATGACATCGATGGCTTTGATCAGTGCCGTCCCTGTTCCAGACGCCTTGAAGGTGAAGGCGTCCAGAAATGCCGGGCTGAAACGCCGTAGCGTGGCGTAACGCTCGGTTGCCGTTACCAGTGCGTCCTCGCCGGCAAGATCAGCAAGGGCATCGACTTGGGCCCTTGCCGCAACAAGTCGGTGCCAGCCCACCGCTTCGTCAATCAATTCGAACGGATCGCCGCCATTCTGGACAGCCTCATCAAGTGCTGTGATTGTGGCACCAAACAGCCGCATAAGTTGCCCCACCGACTGAATGCTGTCTTGATAGCGACGTTCGCGCCCACGTCGGGCACGCGTGAACATGCCGCCGATAAGCCGGTCAAACATCTGGACCGCCGCGTCGGCAAGTCTGGCCTCAAGGTCGATCACTGCGGCCGTCAACGTCGCCCGCCTGCGATTGACACTGTAATCCGACAGGAGGAATGCCGGTGCCACGCCGCCTTCGCGGAGAAACTGGGTAAAGCGGAATTCCGGAATGGCGCCCCCAACTGCCGGGTCGACACTTATGCCGCGAACATAGCGCAGGCGCTCAAGCAAGCCATTGATATTGGCCGCAGTCGGGGCTTCTTTGAAATTACGCAACCACGCCAGCGGCGTCATGCCGAAATCCGGGTTGTTGATTACGAGTTCGTCTAGCCGTGTCAGTTCAGCAGAGCTGAGGCCTTCGACGATTGCGGCTGCGGCAGCTTTGCGTGCGCGTGCCCGGCCAGCAAGACCGGCGCGTTCCAGCGTGTCGCCTGACGGAAGAATGAACCGCTCACCCTTCAGGCCAACCATTAGGGCGCGAACAATCGGTTCACCTCTGTCTGTATACTCGGCGGCCTGCGCGGCAAGATTCAGGGCAAGTGCCAGGTCGCCGCGTCGAAACGGGCGTATGCCAAGATAACGCGCCACGAGATCGGCATGATCGGTACGTGTTTGCGCGCGCTGACCATATGCAGAGAAGGAGGAAGGATCGACGAATAACTGTGCCGCGAGGTACTGAAGAATGACGTCGGGAAGCCCGATCTCGGGTTGCAGACCAAAGCCGGGATGTCGCATCAAAGCGATTTGTGCAGCCAGACCGAGGCGATTTGCTGGACCATAGCGGCGCCCAACCAATTCAACATCTTCCGCGGAAAGGGTATAATGCCCAATGATCGCGATTTCCTCGACAGGAGGATCGAACAGGCGCTGTCGCTCGTCTCCGGTCAGAAGTCGGCGCCGTGCCATTTTGCTCTCCCGCTGAGGCGAATAACAAAATTGACACCAAAGCGGCTTGCACTGGAGGGAGGCCATTCGTTGCCGGTTGATCCCCGAGCAATCACCCGGCGCAGCAAGACAGTTTGGCGACATCCTTATCAAACGTTTGGGCCGCCAGTTTGAGGCCTTCCACAGTGGTCAGGTAAGGAAATATCGTTGCACCCAATTCCAGGGTGGTCATGCCATGTTTGATCGCCAGCACCAGTGTCTGGATCGAATCCGCGCCTTCGGGTGCCATGATCTGGCCACCCAGCAAACGGTCGTTTGCCTTGTCGGCAACCAGTTTGATGAGACCCCGCGTATCGCGTGCTGCCAGTGCCCTTGGCACAGCGTCGAGCGGGAGCAGCGAAACCTTGATGTCCAGGCCTTGCGCCCGTGCTGTCGTTTCAGTGAGGCCGGCGCTGGCGACTTGCGGGTCGGTGAAGACGACGGATGGCATGGAGGAATTGTCGTAGCGGTATTGGTTGCCCGTCACCGCGTTGCGCGCGGCCAGTTTTGCGGCATAGGCGGCCATGTAGACGAACTGGTCCCGTCCCGTTACATCGCCCGCCGCGTAAATGCCTGAGACCGACGTTTCGAGGTGGTCATCGACGACGATTCCACCATTACGGGCAAGCACTATGCCGCGCTCCTCCAGCCCAAGCCCGTCGCTATTGGGTCGGCGTCCGGTGGCGATGAGCACCTGTTCCGCCGCGACGGTGTCACAATGCCCCTCGCAGGTCAATTCGACCCCGCTCTGTGTTTGGGCGATAC
>CEPQ01014154.1_pt1 | contig 22623 bp, 15 predicted proteins | sample 530411 | NCBI WGS metagenome assembly CEPQ01 (sample SAMEA2620039, study PRJEB7988) | marine metagenome | isolation source: saline water (ENVO:00002010), including
AGACAAAGAGCCGACGCTCAGAAAGACCATTTTCATTTCCTGTTCTATGCCTATTGCTGAGGCTAGGCAATGTATAAATCACTACGGATTACGGTAACAATTGACTACTCGACAAATACCCTTTCTCTATCATCCGCAGTTGCATACCTCGAAAATACTGCAAATTCTCATCTGTATAGGCCAGAAAATAAGGTTTTTGTGCTCGTTTGGGTTTATTTTCATAGTCAATCACTGACGCCACAATAACGCCCTGTGGTCCACCTTCAGTTAATACAATCTGTGGGATATATCCTGTATCCTCGCCACATATACCGTAAAAAAGCGTTCTTTGCCGTTAAGGGAAAAAGGGTCTACCTGCTGTGTTAAGTCCATACAAGTCCTTATTGGGAAAAGTTAAGTCATAACGATATTTGAATCGCTACTGGTACAGTATGCGAATCAAAACCATACTTTTGTGGGAAACTGAAAGCTAAACCACGTCCTCTTTACATACCCAACTGCCCAACAGCGAGAACTGACAGGCATCAATAGACAAACAGCAGAACCTCAGGCTTCAGGTTTTACACTTTCGATTGAAATTAATTTTGACGGAATAAGTATATAATTGACAGGGTCTTTTTAATTAGCCCTTTACTTAAGCACCTTCAAAAATTAAAGTTTATTTTTGTATTCCTTTTCGAATCTTTCTCTTAATTTTGACCAGTCATTTTCAGGAATATTGCATTCTATTTCAGCATTGACAACTTTCTCACTATCTCCATAGGTAGCATCTTTAGTTCTTTTCGTACTTTTTAACGTCCCTTTGAACGTTGATTTATCGACCTCACCTAGTTCAAGTGTATGTATAGTTGTACTTATGTTAAGGATCTTTGTGACATGGACTACGTGAGCTTTAAATTTATCAGGTGCGAAATTAACGTTCGAATAATATGAAGGCTTATCCTGCTCATTCATAGAGTGAAAGGTCATCGATCCAAATTCAGGTATAAAAATTCCTCCTGTATTTAGGTTTCGGTTTGGGTTCCTTATAGACCAAAGTGAAATTGCACTTCCAGCTAATCTATCGCGTAAACGAATACTGAGCATAGAACCGGAACCAAAATAATCAAACACTAAAACAGGTTCATTTTTGTTACGAAATGCACTAGAAGCAGAATTACCCCACCATGATGAATCGAGGGACAAAAACTTACACTTGAAAGTAGTTTCGTCTTTGTATTCAAAATAGCCAAATTTATCATTTACAACTTGTTTTTTAACAACTTGTTTTTCTGGTATATATGGTCTAGGTGTAGAACCACAACCAACGACCATGCTTGTTAATGTCAACACTGAAAATAATTTCATTATATTCATTCGAAAAATCCTATCTAATTGTGACCTAAATAACGTCATAAATTAATTTAGCAAAATAAAAGAATAATTGTTTAAATTATTGATAATACTTGAAAACGGTCCCTTCCTGTTTTTACCATCGCACGCCGCCTTGTCTGCTTACACTAATGCTAGCGATATATCACAGGTGGTATTGAAGTCACAAATATTGATAGAAACGCCAGCATCATGATCAATATCTTCATAAGTGTTTACAGTAAATAAGTTGTTTAATACTGCCCAGTAAAATCAATAAGTGAGTGGAACCTTATTTTTAGTAAAGATGTTTAACAGAAATCAATCTTATATTCGAAATTTTGTCAGTAGTTGCGTTCCCTAAGCTAGCAATTAAGCGACAGCTATAAGCGTGAGGCCGACCTTGGCTACAATCAATTCGCTAGTCTTCTTCAGACAATAAGCGGACACTCTCACTCATGAGCTTGTACTTCTAATACGTGTCTTGAGTTTATTTGGTGAATGCTTACCTTGCCGCTGGGCTGCTCCGCACGTGAAGCAAACTTTGACACGTTGCAATTTTTTGGCGGAAATTAGTTCAAATTTGCTGCGCTACGACTTAAAAGAGAGGTCTTATGGAGCATTTCAATAGAGTTAGTAAGTTGAAGTTAAGCACCTGTAAAAGTATAGTTATCGGCTTTTATCGAAATTATCAATAAAAATCATCTCAAAGGGACGATTCAACTGCGAGTAGCCAAATATCTGCGGGGCTATAAATCATGTTAGGAAGTAAACCATGAAACTGAAAAAAACACTCAACGTATTTGCTTTTATTTTTTTCTTCTTTGCTGGGCACGCCAATGCTGGACTGGAGGAGGCGGAAGCCGCGTACAAGGGTAGAGACTATACTAAAGCGTTTAAGGAGTATAAGCAGTTAGCAGAACAAGGGAATGCTTTTGCTCAATCCAAACTTGCTGACATGTATTACAAGGGCGAAGGCGTTAAGAAAAATTTTGAAAAAGCCCGGCTTATGTATAAGAGCGCCGCAGAACAGGGAAATGCGAACGCCTCGTATGAGTTGTTCAAAATCTACAACGAAGGACTAGGTGTCGAAGTGGACAAACAGCAAGCGGAAAAATGGCTCCAGAAAGCAGGAGATCTTGAGGGAATTATTGGATCTATGGCTTACATAGTAGCCGATATATATTATAAAGGTGATCAGGTCGAGCAAGATTTGAAAAAGGCTGAGATATATTACCGTAAAGCAGCTGAACAAAACTTTCCAGCAGCAATAACTAGACTTGCGTCTATGTATTGGGGGGCCGATGGATTCGAGCAAGATCGCAAAGAGGCCGAAAAATGGCTTCTCAAGTCAGCAGAAATGAACGTAGTCTCTGCGCAGAAGATCTTGGCACAAGCTTACTTCTTTGGTGATCAAAGTCTTGATAAAAACTATAAAGAGGCAACCAAATGGCTTCGTAAAGCTGGTGAAAATGGTGACGCATATTCTCAGGAATTATTGGGGCATGCTTATTCTAAAGGGAACGGTGTCGTTCAAAGTTATTCGCAGGCTGCTGAGTGGTATAGAAAAGCTGCTGAACAAGATTACCACTCTTCGCAAAGAAGCTTGGGTAATTTATATCTACATGGGAGAGGGGTAGACAAGGATTATAACAAAGCTCATTTTTGGTTCAAAAAGGCTGCACCACATGATGACTGGGCACGAAATAATCTAAAATTAGTGAATTGCTTTCTAGAGGAAGGAACACACCTCTTTGATATAAATCTCAGATGTGCTGATAGAAAAATGATGAGAAAGCAGGTAAAGGCCGCCGGTGGGGTTGCTAAGCGCGAAAGCTACGACTATTGGGGAGATGTCTATTCGTCAGAAAGTTTATTGAACGGTTCTTCAGAACTTGTTATATCCTACGACGCTGATAACAAAAGAGTTGCTTTAGTGCAGTACGAATTTCCCTCCCACATGGACTCACAACAAGTTGCAAAAATTCGCGACATGGTTGCTTCAAAGTATGGTTCGCCAAGCCACTCATCAGGCACTCCCAAATTGGGCAACGTTACATATCGTTGGAAACTGAGTGATGGAATTGAGTTGAAAGTTGCCAGAGGGTGGCCGGATACTACGACCTATCTTTCGTTTAAAGATCCCCAAATTTTCTCTGCGCAACAGGCAGAAATCAAACGTCAGAAAGAAGATAGACAAAAGAATAACTACCAAGAGCAACAGTCGAACTTTTAGGGATATATCAGAGAAGTGCATTTACAGCAAACTCTAAATGTAATAAATGGTCATATAAAGTGACTGCTACAAGTTAATGTCTAGAAAAATAGGCTCTGAATAGCCATCGGTAGAGTAGACACATCACAACCATACTTATCAGCGGGAGCTAAGAATGTGATGAATTTATGCTTTAGAGTCGTAGCTAGGTCAATTGGTAGATTGTTCGAGGGTCTGCTATTCGAGCATTGTAGCTCATCGAATTATCTGCTGGCGAAGGGCTGCTTTACGTACTTTTCTGCCGTTTAATTACAAATATTCGAACGGCTGCTATTGGCACTAAATTGCAGGACTTATTCGCAATTTCCTTAGTAAAGAGCAGGACTCGGGCTCCTAGACTTAACAGTGGTGAATCAATGGAAATATTATAAACGGTATTACTGGCTCTATAGTATCGATAGTATTTCCTTGAAACCAATTCTTTGTCGCAACATGTGTTAAGGCTTAATGTCTAGCGTTACTTTTTTGAGGTATCAGTCTTTTAGTCGTAACAAAAAAATAATACCTACGTCATCATTTTTTGGCCTACTAAAAGCCCATTTGAACAGTAAAAGGAAGTAATAAATGAAATTAATGTCTATTGGATTTTTTTTAGCTATTCTAGTGTCATTTTCTAAGCTAGCTGTAAGTTCGGAAGTCGTTGAGTGTTATGATTGCAGCCATTCCGATAAAATTGTGTCATGGGGTATGTTGAACTTAAAGGTTGGTGAAAAAAAGCATATTACGCTTGTTGATATTTACAATAAAAATGCTCGTTCTTTTGATGTAACTCTTTCTCTCACTCCCACTCTTCCAGGGATGCCTGAAGTTCCGGTTGTGACATACATGCTTTCCTCAGTTCCTTCGGGTATTTCAACAATGATGACGGACCTCAGCAATGCTTCGAACTCTCTGGTGGCCGAAGCTGAAGCAAAATCAATTCCGAAAGAAGTTATATCTTCACCCTGGGAATTCGTTAATTGCAGCTATTGTCGTGCTGATGTAAGCGACTATCTAAATAATAGCTTAGAGGGAAAGATAAAAACTGTAGAAGCGACGGCTATCTCCATAGCTCAGGCGCTTAACTTGATTAATACTAGTGTGCCAAACCAGTTTCAAATTCCACTTGAAACTGGCGGCAGTATTTTAGTTGAATTAACAGTAATTAACTCTCCAATAAAGTTAGAAGTTAAAATACTCAGAATTCTTGATACTAACAATAATGAAGTACAGCAAGATGTAACTAAGTTGAACAATATGAACATCAAAGCGGCGCTAGAGGCTCACATAGAAGATATGAACAACTATTTGAGCCCACTAGGATACGGCGTAAACATGAATTCTTTAATTTTTAGTGGTGGATTTTACAGAGGAAGGATAACGATAGAACGCTTCGATTATAAATAGCGATACCTATCTTTGCTGTACTAAATCTTTCCAAAAGCTACGAAATTTGTTTTTAAGCAACTAGAGATACTTCTATTAAAAAGCTTGGCCCTTGTTTGGGCTTAGCTTTTGGTGTAGCCGTTTACAAGGATAATAGGTTTCATAGTTTGAGACTATTTTGAGTTTTTATAAATCCGTGGATAACCAAAGGTTACTGCATATGCTGCTCGTCTAAGCGTACAATTGAAGCTAAAGCGGCCACCTGAAGAACTAGAGGCTATGAAGTACTTTTATTGCTGCAACTAAGAACATCAGCACATAAGTGTAAACGTCCGGTAATCCCACCTAACGCTTAGCAAATTGCCATGGCAATTTGCTCGATATCAACGTCGGCCTTACTGAGTTTATCGAGGCCAGTCATCACATACTCGAACACATTGAGATCATTAGCTTTAGCGGTTTCGATGATGCTGTAGAGAACCGCACTGGCATTTGCGCCCGTGGAGGTCTGGCTAAACAGCCAGTTTTTTCTGCCTATCAAGAACGGTTTAATCGCGTGCTCAGCGCGATTATTATCGATATTCAATAATCCGTCGAGTGTATAACGCGCCAGCTTTTCCCATTGATTCAAGCAGTATTGTATCGCTTCGCCTAATTTGGTTTTCGGTAGTGTCCACTTCCCATAAACTGAGACAGACGTAGTTGGAGTTTTTAGCGATGAATAATGCAGGGTGCAATCAAAAAGTTTAACTTTTCATAACCTTAGCTCATCAGTGTGTTGGATTAAATCGATGTTATTAGGTAGGTTGAGGTAGTAAATATTATTATGATTTAATATCCGATGGATGCATTTGAACTCATAACATATCTAAAGCTTCAAGTTAATCTCAAGCTTTATAAATTTTCGGATTCACGCATGATAATTACACTTATCATGCGTGAACTATTAAATTAATACAGAATACATTATCTTGAAAAGTTTAATTATCATTCCAACCAAACTCTTTAGAAAGTAATTTTCTTTTCCATCTATTCTCTATTTCAATCACTGATTCTTTAGACAAATCAATGTCGCAGACTTCAAGGATAGAGTATTGGAACTGGCTAAAGCCCCCTTCTCCGGTTTCATTGAATAGCAACCGCAAGAGCTTATTACCCCCATGATGGCCATTGGCATATGCCGCCCAGCGATTCCAAAAACCATCAGCCCCATAGGCACTACCCACATATTGCTTTCCCGTTAATCTATCACTAATTAGATAAACGCCAGACACAGATGAAAGCGCGGTCTTCCATGAGGGGTATTGGTGTCGATACAGCATTTCTAGTTCACTTCGGGATAGGCACACATGCTTGAAGTCGGAGAAATCTTGGAATGCCATTGGCTCTGGTAGAATAGAGTGAATCGTTGCTCTACCAGAGAGGGTTTCACCGGTGGGATACGAATTACGCCCTGTACGTTTAAAGTGAACTACCAGCCGCCCGATAAGGCTCTCGCCTATGGTAGTAAGCTCAGTGTCATAGTAATGACATTTTCCGTCACTGCTCGACGATGAAATACCTTTTGATAGATAAACACCGACAAATAGCCACTGGCAACCCCCGGGCAACTTGATAAGCGAAACGATATAGTTACGACCGAAATTGCGCTTAGTTTGAGCCTGCTGCCATTGCTCAAATCGCCCATCGAAAAATGTTTCTAATGGGTTTTCAATTCCGTTCCATACGGCTAAGTGGCCTTTCACATCTACTGGGTCTAGCTCTAAAAGCTTGAGTACATCCATGTTCCTAATTTACCTATTATTTAATACTACAATTCAGCCATCCTTATAACACACTGCCACTACCCCATAAACCGGAATAGATTTGAGCTGGTGGGTAAATAGGCTTAAAATTGCTGTATAAGTAAACAGCACTATGGTTAATAAATGTTTCTACAATTCCACATGAGTAATATTGAAGCGTTTCTGAAAGAGCTAGAAGAACTGCTCCTCGATAGCGCCTGCCCGGCTTCAACATATTACTACGCCATTGAGCCTGTACTTAAAGAACAAGAAGAGGAACTTATTGAGCACGGCTACTCAAGCATTAATGTTGATATGTTTACTGGCCAAGAAGCGATTTTAAAAATTACTGATGCTTATAAGGACATGTACGTATTCGATGAAACGCCACAAAAGTCACGCCGGTTCGTACAAAAACACCCTGGCTTCGTAGTAGCAACCAAAAACAAACGAGAGATTATTGCTTGCATTGAAAAGATCAATAATGAGAAAAAGGCATTTAGAGCGGCAGTAGTAAAAAGCAGTGATGATGCCTACGAAAAGTGGCAGAACGTGCACGACCGGTTCAATTATTTAATCACTACGTCGGCTTATCGCACCATCTATGCATTTAAAGAGGATGTTCACCGCGTAAATTTCAATTGGGTTTCACGCCCACTCCATAAAGCTTATACGCTCGAAGAGTTGAAACAGAAAATAGATAAAGGGGTTCATACCGTTCCCTTGTCTTATTCTCGTCAAAGTTGGCTAGAGAAGCTTGAACACGACAAGTTGTTACTAGATGCACATCAAAACGCAGAATTTGCGGTTAAACGCCGGATAAAGCTGCGGCCTGAATCATCCATTCGAATAGAGGATGCAGAAAAAGCAAAGGGATATGCTGCGAGTTTGCCTTATGTTCTTTTCTCCCCCCCCAAATACCATACCCACCTTAGCAGTTTTATTGCGCCGGCAGAGGTAAAGAACAAAAGCAGAATTGGAAGCGATTGGATTTTGATTAATGAAAGGATGAACCTGTATAAAAGAAATACCGCCTAATGGCGGTATTTCTAGTTCAATTAAGCCACTGACTTATCGATCTGGGAATAGAAATAGTTGTTGTAATACTTAATGTTGTCTTCGACTATCGAGTCTAGGATACCTGACGCCTTTTCATCATCAGCGCCCAACTGCTTTCTTCTTGTTTCTATTTCTTCTTCAAACGAGCCTTGCGGATATCGGTGGACCAATAACTTTCTCGTTTCCCAAAGCCCTATTTGTTTCGCTAATCTTTCAACTATGTATGTGTCAGTTCTTGTAGAGTTTACAGTCCATAGAAAAATTGGCCCTTTCGTACTCATCAACAATTGCTCTAACCAACCATCTTTGGTGTCGAAAAGACCAATCATTGTTGAACCACCTTTGCCAGGTTTGCGAATTGAGTTTCTCAACAAATTCGCCATTGAATCATTGAGGCCAAACTCGTTAACCAAAGAGTCGATATTTTTCTTACCACCCGCACCAAGTATTATAATTGTAGTAGCCAGCTCTTTGATTTCCTCAGGGAACGCGTTACCTAATTGACTTGCTAGCACAACATCAACCCCCCACTTCCGTCCCTCAAGCACCATTGTCACAAGCTGCTCAAGAAATTGAGTTACTTTCCTAGCACGATGAACTTCGTCGCCAACGAATCGTTTAACAGTTCTCTGAAGTCTGGCAATTTCTTGTTCGTGGAAAGAATAGTAATCGTGTTCGAAGATCCCCACTGGACCTTCCATTTCCTTCAGTTGGTCGGGCCCTTTATAAATATCATTGGTCAAGATGTGGTAAGCCAGCGTATACATTAGCGCTGTTCTTTTTTCCGCCTCCGGGCCTTTACCTTTTGTAACATCATCTAGGTCTAAAGACACTATTCTTGAATGAGCTATGTCGAAAACAGTTACGCCACTTAAAATCGGAAACATTGACATGGCAGCTCGAAGTTTCCTAGAAACATATTTAACGATTGGTTCGAACGTAGGCGTTTTAGACTCGGCGAAATCGTCAACTATCCTACCGTCCGAACATAATGCTATTAGGTCAGAAAAAGTTGGCACAGCATAACGTTGAGCTAGAGAAGCTAGTCGATATTCTTTGTTGATAGCTAAGAAGTCTACAACATCCCACCACCTTGGGATTTTTGTCGGCGGGTTGAAATCTAGCTCTTCAAGCTTCGCATCTACTTGCTCAATGTAGCCTGAATGGTAATCTTTTGAGGACTTCCTTTCAGAGCAAACCCTATACGCTAACTTTAGTAAAGCCTGAATAACGTCAAGTGTACCTTCAGGGGGAGCAGTATTGTCATCAGGAAGGCAAAGCGTACTTACTATGTTGATCAAAGTGGACATGTGCCCTGAAAGGGGATTCCTTAGACCTAACTGCGTATCCATTGGGTTAACACAAAAGTCTTTCGTGTTTTGAATTCTATAATATTGAGCTAGATACTGCTTAGATTCGGGCAGACACGATCTGACCAAGTCAACGAGCCCTTTAGAGCCTGGGCCGATGTCAATTTGTCTAATGTATGGAAGCTCTTGTGCGTCAGGGTGCAAGACTAGCGACCAATTATCAGATGCAAGCTCAACGGTCTTACCGAAGCCCATTGGGCCAACAACTAACTTTGTCCAATGTGACTGTTTCTGAGAATAGGGTTGGCAGGGGATAATTTTGCCTCTTACTGTCCGGTAAACCCTAGAACCTGTCTCCCAAACTGACGCTGGCTGCGTAATTGGAAGAAGTCTGGCAGTGCTGTGTAAATCAAACGGTAAAGGCTTCGCAGAGTTACCACTAGTTAAGCCTGGAATACTAGATAGTGTAGATTCAACTACGTCTCCTTCTACAGAAGCAACTTGTGTGTTACCCCAAGACTGGCAAATACGTGCTATTAACTCTCGTCTTTTTTTAGCAAGCTGGATGTCATCGTTATAAGCCCATGTGCAAATATTAATTTTTAGGCTTACTATTTCGTGTCCACCATCCCTTAAGTCTCGCAGTGCTTTTGATACTGACAGTACATCTTTATTGTCGCTGCCTCCCGTTACGCGCAGGAAGGTAGCCAAGGTGTCTTGAAAGCTAATTAACCCCATACCACCGTTGGTAATATCGTAATGAATTCTAAATGGGATATTTGCCTTTTGTAGCTCTTTATACAACGCATTAAATGGCTTTGGGTTTTGTGGACTAAATGCTACCGACAATGGGGCATATATAGTGTCACCTATCCTCGCAGTAGAACTGTCGCATGGACTAAGTTCTCGTGTCATTAGCTGATCAGCGAGTCTTGGGTAACCCAAATGAGAATAGTCACCCTTTCTCTTTTCTGGTATCTGGAGGCTATGTTTGTCACCAGTTAATACAGCTTTCCAATCGGGAGCTGTCCATGCACTATCGTAAGCCAACCGTATATCGTAAGTTAATTCATGGATATCCATGGTTCTGCAAAAAATATTAGAATTGCTAAACATCTCACGTAATGAGTTCAATAAGCTGACATGTTTATCAACATAAAAGGAAACGCCTTTCGAAAGTGATTGAGCTCCCGTCATAAACGGCATGCCCTTAGCTTGTTTTTCTTTTAGGCGCTGCAACTCCTTTCGTTCCGTCGGGGTTAAATTCCTAACGTAAGTATAAACAACTAAATAATTGCGCTCACTATGACAATACTTTGCAAGTGCATCTACTTCTTCATCAATTACACTTGTGTCAATAAAGCCAATTTTACTGGCTGTTGCTCTTGCTGTGTCACCGAAAACCCGGTTGAGTTCTTCTTTTGTTTTGTCAGTATCTGAAGAAAAATAATGAATAAATCTATGCGTCCCCTCTTGCAGGTGGGCTTTATAGTCTTCCTCAATAGTTTCAATCAAGTCGTCATATTCTTCTTTTGAAACAGTGCTGCGACTCCCATCAATACGAATACCCGAAACAAGGGTTCCATCATTTTGCACTAAACAAAAATCACCGTGCACTGTATCAAGGCTCACAAAATCTTTTGGGCTTTGTTTTAACAACTTAGAAGAGACAATTTGTGCTAAGGATTCAAAATTTGACAAAAATCGCTCAGCTAACGTTTGTGGATGGTTATATATCATTAATTTACACCCTATGTCAGTGAGGGAGGTGGTGAGAAGTAGTCTGGGTTAACCTGATGCCAGTATTTTAAAATATGCCGGTATTCAGCTTTTGATGGAAAGTATTTAAGGTGCTTAAAAATGGAAGAGGCCTCTTCCAACTTATTAGCCCTAATGCTTGTTAAAGCTGTTACGGTTTGTATTACAGACCCAGTATCCGTTAAAAAGAGGTAGTCTTTTTTTGTAGCCTGCATGTGTTGAAATTGGCTAATTAAATTTTGAGCAGCTTTAGCATACGGAAGTGATGAAACTAAACTTGTACATGTAATACGGGCAACATTGCTTACATGAGCTTGCTCGAGATTGGTAACATGTAGAATTAAACCATGATTATTGCTCCCACTAACCTGCCTACCTAATTTTTTTGAAGTAGCACAGATAGAACATAATAAAAAAGGTTCGCCTTCTGAATTAACAAACACCTCTACATAGCCAGAGGGGACTTCTTTTGTGGGAGCTGATTGAAAACCACAGCAGCTACACAAAAAATCATTGTCATTCAAAACAGACCATTCTCGCCTAGTAACCTGATAGTTCAGGTCACTAGGCATGTTCTTGCGCTCTTTGAGATTGCTGATCATAGGTTACTAGTTTGAAGAAGAGCTACCTGAGTTACTCCCGCCTTGAATTAAGGTACGAGTTTGTTCGAACTCATTTGAGTCACCAAAAAACTGATTTGTAACCATCAAAATAACAACCATGATAGAAGCTAATGCGCCACCGCCACCAATTTTCCCCCAGTGAGTGCCGTTGCTTTCGCCACCACCGCCATTTCTACCTTGCATAAGCCCCATAATGCCACTAGCAACAAACAGCACACCAACGATCGCCAAGAAGACTAATATCATGTTGAGGATACTATTACCGCCACTTGCTAGGTTATCAGCGCCTGTGCCTATGCTCTGTGCGACTGCACCAGTCGAAATTAATCCACTAACAGCAAGTGCTAGAATTGTTTTAAGGTTTCTTTTCATCTTTATTCCTATAGTTTCATTAAAAAGAAAAATACTCTGTGCCTAAAGCACCCTGACCTACACTGTTTGAAATCATGTCCACGCCGAGGTCAAATGCGTAACACAAGATTGCTAATCCGTATAAAGCTAATGCTTCAAAATGCCAATTCTCCCGTTTAGTGTCGGCCCCTATCGCACCAACATATGTGGCTCTTGCCATAAGTAAAAAACCAATAAAAGTGATATAAAACCTAACTGCATATAAGACGACTGTAGTATCGTCACCCGATTGTGGCGTGTAACTCATCAGCACAATGGGGTTGGTCTGGGTACGAAAAATTGTATATGTGCCCATTTCGAGTAAAGCACCCAGCGAGAACATCAACGGCCCGAAGAATACTTTGAAATAGCTTCCCGCTTTTGGTTGTTGATGCGCTTTATTGCTACTCGAAATCGCTTGGATTCCACTGTTAGTTAAAAGAACACCTGTAATCGCGGATATAACAATCAATGCTCTGTATAAGCCTGGTATCTGCTCAGCAATTGAGTGAAATACATTGATAAAGTTTGAATAATCCACCACTAAGACCTAATAACGCATGTGCCTGCTGTAATAGTTCGGTCAACCGCATTCATTGTGGAAACCTTTCCACAGTTTGGAACGTTGGTTCCTATGGTCACTCTTAGTTTTTGGTTTGTAGATTTGTTTTTAAGGAAAGCTATTGAACGCTCGAAGCTAGCTAGTTTAATTTCCCACTGAACAACCCGCTTTACAGGACTACCTTTAGCAATATGTGATTGAACGAGTTCTTTGGACTGAGAGGTTGATTGTTCGCTAACGTTTCTATTCTGCTCCATGTTTAGCTCTTTCCAATCTTCCAGAGCTTCTGTTCTGTTGGCCAACCAACCAAAGTTCTTCGTATTTCTTTCGGTCTGTGAAGTTAGCTTTTGAACTGCTGAATTTGCAGACTGCACTTGTGACAACAAATCATCGAAATCTCTATCAGATGTAGCAAACGTAAGCATGTCAGACTCTAGCGAATCTAATTTACTGAGCGTAGCATTAAGATTTTGTTGAATTCCTTCCATTCTGCTAATCAACTCACGCTGATTAGTTCTTAGCTCAGAAATTTGTTCTTGATATGAAGCATTACGACCGAGGTTACTCTGTATTTCTGCAACTTTTTCTTGTGATGCTTCAAATTGCGTGCTCAATTCACTAATTTTTTGTTGCCACATTTCATCTTTGATATCCCCATCACTCAACGAGGGTAAAGTTATTGCGTCAAGTTGTTGAACAAATTTATTCGGTCCAACATAGGTGACTGTTGCAGCAAGTAGAGTCATCAACCCCGCAAGTGAAATTGTGTATTTATTTATCAACCAGCGAGGAGGTTTAGGATTCGCTTTTTTCTTTACTTGATTTTTATTAGTAGAGTTTTCCTGACTACTCTCTGACTTCGGTGTTTCACTGTCAGTTTCCTCAGTTTGATTTTTGATAGGAACAACAGAGGACGTTGACGGCGCTCCTTTTGAGAATAAATCGTCTTCGTCACTTGCAAAATCAGGTTGTAAATCGTGGTTCATGTTCAGCCCCCAAACTTTAATTGAGGACAAGTTAACTATCAGGAGTTTATGTAACAATCACAAATGTAAGATAAGTCGGGAAAGACAAGAAAGGGGGCGTAATGCCCCCCTTTTGTTTAAGATTTTTTATTTAATTTTGAAGCAGGGATATGTTCGAAGAACTTCACCAAGATCTCGGTATTAGTTGGTATTCTTACCGTAGTTGGGCGATTAACTCTTTGAGCTAAAGTTGGGATAAGTACCTCACCTGCAGCGCCTACTCCCTGTAGTAACACATCCGTTGTACTCAAACCTGATATGATAGTCGTCGACTCAGTAGAGCCAGCAACGATATCAGTTTGCTCAGTTCGGTCTTGGCTGTTCTCAACACCTTCTCCAATTCCTTTGGCAAATGAAGCGAGAAAGACTCCTCCAAAGCGATACCAAAAATGGGTATCTACTTCGACACCTAATCCAGCAGAAGCAGTCACTGGGTCTAAACCTATAGCATTTGATGTAAAGCAAGGAATATCCAGAGGACAAAACCTCTTAAATACTAGAACTGCATTGTCGTAACGTAGTTCGACCTCAGCATAAGCTTTAGCGAGGTGAAGTGGGTTATCTGGATCGGCCATGTGTAGTTCGACCTCAAGCTGATCATTAAAGTCGGTATCCATCATGTGCTGAACAATAGCATATGCAGTATCGCCAGAGTTGATTACAATATTGCCACCATCAACATTAGCAGAGTCCTTGTTGGAGTTTGTTTGAGCTTTCTCTTTCTCTACTTCATTGTTGGTAGTATCGATAGCGTGATAATTACTTAGGCTCACATACTGGGGCTCAATAGAGTCCATATAGCTTGCCGTAGTTTTCTCCATGGCATTTAACTTATTTATAAGTCTCGCAGCCAATCTTGATTTAGCGTTTGAGTCTACTCTACTTGTTCGAATTTTGCCTGATTCGTCCACAGCCTGGTTAGCTAATTCAGCCGATTTTTGTTCAGGTATACTTTCATCAATGGTACGCGTTGAAGAAGCCCCCTCTTTTTTGTCATTTAGATTTTCTTTGCTCTGAGTGGCAATATTTAGAATACCTTCCGCCTTACCTTTCTGTTCAATTTTGGGCGCAAGTGCAGTGCTTAAGTCTGCCAATGATACCGGTTTATCATTAATGAGAATTTCGTCACCATTTTCTCCTGTGATCTGCCCTAAACTATTAACCGATAAACGCTGCCCTCTAAATCGAACACTACGCCCCAGTTCATCTACTACTTTATTATTTTCGTCAAGGTAAAGAAGCTCACCATCACGCTTAATTGGCATTCCATTTTTGTCTACTACGAGCCCAGAAGTCGTCTTATACAAATCTGTACCTGCAATCGGGATTAGATCCTTTGCATTTTTAATTGTCTTACCGTTTTCTCCAACAACTGAACCATCAGAATCAACCACAACAACACCTTTGGCAGGCTTCTTATCAGATGTTACTAATGCCCCAGACTCCGTCATGAATAGACTATTTCCCAATGCATCTCTAATCGGAACTCCTTCACTGTCGACTAGCTTTCCAGTTTTAGGGTCAATTCCAATTGCTTTTCCATTAACCTTAAAAGGACGTCCATGCTGATCGACAATTTTCCCATCTCTAGTAACGAAAAAGTCAGTGTTACCAATTCGCTTCATTTCCGTAGTAACTGGCTTGCCATCAGCAAGAAGCAAAACTCCGTCACCATCTGCAAGTAAAGTGCCTGATATCTTTTCTCCGTTTTCATCGACTAAGGCACCTGAATCTGACATATATACCTCGTTTCCTCTGCTATCCTTAACTGGGTTGCCCTCTTCATCAATGAGCATTCCGTCTTTCCCTATACGGACTTTTTTTCCGTTATAAGTCATTGGGCGACCTTTCTGGTCAAGTAGGTAACCATCTGAAGTGCTATTGAAACTACCTATTGACGCACCTTCTCCCGAAGAAAGGGCTTTAAACCCTCCATTGGGTATAGTTGAAATCTTACCCTCTTTAAAAGGGTTCGAGATTTTTCCACCAGCACTATCAACCAATTCCATTTGCTCATTTAAATAGACCTCATTGCCAGCGTCATCGGTTATAGGAACCCCATCTTCATCTACTAATAATCCATCAGCTCTTTTGAACACTTTCTTTCCGTTGTGTACCAAAGGGGAACCGTTGAGAGTAACCACTTCTTGTGGCAATGGCGGGTGGTCTAAAGAACTGTTAGCAATAGAATTGCCATCCATATCAGTTAAGACATTATTGGCTAATTGTCTTCCGTTTATATCTGTTAAAGCGCCTGTTTTCGATTGATAAACAACCTTTCCATCAGCATCAGTAACTAGCTTTCCAGAAAGAGTTCTAAGTGTTCCATCCGGTTGACGATAAACTTTTTCACCGTTGAAAAACATTGGTTTTCCATTTGCAGTGACAAGCTGCCCATGCACCGGCTCAGATTTGAATCCGGCATTGGGTAAATCATTTCCAGCAGCGTCCTTGAATATCTTCTTCTCAATCTTATTCCCTAAGTAATCCACCGCATCCCCAGATTCGTTCAATCTAACAGGTCTTCCATTATGTAAAATTTCGTTTCCATCCTGGTCTACAAGGGTGCCGTCTTTCTTTTTATAGACACGTTTGCCATTGTAAAGAATCGGAGAACCATTTTTAGTGACCAATTCATTATCTAATGCCTTGAACTCATTTGGCTTGAGTCTAATACCGTTTTTATCAGTGAGATGTACATTTCTTATTGGTTTACCAGCTTTATTAATGAGCTTACCGTTTTTATCTACATAAACTGTTTCGCCAGACGCCGACTTAACCACCAGCCCATTTTCATCTATTAACGAACCGTCGGGTTGCTTGAATACCTTTTTCCCGTTGAAATAAATTTTTTTCCCATCTGATGTAAAAGGGGCCTTTAATAGAGGAGGTTCATCAATAGTTTTATTTTCGACAATATTCCCAGCCGCATCAGTGAATAGAGGTTCGGAAATTTGCTTTCCATCTTCGTCCACTAGTTCGCCACTTGAGTTAATTCGCAGACTTTTTCCGTCTTCTGTTCTAACTTCATTGCCATCTTCATCTACAAGTAATCCATTACTTTTCCGGAATACTCTTTTACCTTTGTAGAAGAGCGGTTCACCATTAGCGGTAACGCTCATTAGAGGGGGGTCTACATCATCAGGACTTATTGTTTCACCTGCTCTATTCTTGAATAGACGTTCTTTAATTTCATTGCCAGAAGAATCAACAAAGGCACCTGATTCGTCCATAAAAACGATGTTGCCATCACTGTCTTTAACCAAATTCCCATGCTCATCCACAAGACTGCCATCGCTCTGTTTAAAGACCTTCTTCCCTTTGAATAACAGAGGCTGGCCGTTGCTAGTAAGCATTACTCCTTGTGGAACTACTTTATCTAAAGAAGTGTTTGATACTGCTCTCCCATCTTTATCGGTGAATAGGTTTTCGCTAATTGGGTTTCCTTTTGCATCGACAATGCTGCCATCCATATTGGCGAACACCGGCTTACCGTCTTTAGTAGTGACAATATTTCCGTCTTCATCGACTAAAGAACCGTCTTTATTGCGGAAAACCTTTTTTCCTTTGTAGAAAATGTCTTTGCCTTTAGATGTTAGACTTGATGAACGTTGAATAGGCTTTTCAATTATTTCGTTAGAAGAAACTGTGCGTCCTTGCCTATCAGTAAATGGTAAATCGACCCTACGGCCAGTAGCATCAACAAAGCCTCCATCTGCATTCATAAAAACTGCTCGACCTTCACTGTCTAGAACAGGTCCACCATCTTCATAAACCAAAGAACCGTCGGGCTTTTTAAGCACTTTTTTTCCATTCACATAGACGTTTTCCCCTTTCTTAGTAAGGAGATCTATCGCATCAGAATTTGGGGAAGATTTAGAGCTTACATCTGTGATTGGCACACCAAAGGCGTTAACCACCTCTCCATCCTTCGAGATAACCAGAGCTGAACCTGAGTCATCTCTGACAATATTCCCGTCTTCATCAACGACTCGATTCCCCTTTCTATAAAGTTTTTTTCCTTTAAAGGTTAAAGGGAAACCGTCTTCACTTAGTAATGGCTCAAGCGTTCCAAAACTACCTTGTTGAACTTTATTCCCATTCTTTAAACTGAAGCCATCCATTGAAGCAATCTGACCATCTTCAGTTACAATAAAGCCGGCGTCGTTTAATCTTAATAGTCCCCCAGTTTTAGTCAGAATTGGATTTCCATCACTATCAAATAACTGTCCGTCTTTATTCTTTCTGACAGGCTTACCATTATATAAAAGTAGCTCCCCATCAGCATTGACTACAGGAACAAGGGCATCATCGTTACTTTGAAGTTTACCCGAAGCAGAAACAGCAACATTATCAGCCGTGAGTATATCGACACCGATTACAGCTAATTCGCCACTTTGAGTCACAAATTGACCATCATTATTCAAATATAATTGATTATTTTTTTGGTCAGTTACCGCTTGGTTGTCATAAGTTCTCAAACCGATTAAACCGGAAGGAAGGTATTTATTGAAATCTATGAAGATGTCTTTCCCTCGGTAAAGGAGAGGCTTACCTTGTTTAGTTGCTAGCAATCCATCGCTAGTTAAAAATATATCTGAAGAGCCTTTTTGGGTAAGTTTCCCTTGCCTTGTAATAAGATGGCCGTTCCTGTCGTATGCAACACCTTCGCTATTTTTAAGAATGCCTGACTGTATACCCCCAGAGCCGATAGGAACTGAAAGAAGGCCATCGTCTCCTACCAAGACTTCAGCATCTTTGTGATTTCTGACAGAAATGTGACCCGTTAATAACCTATCCCCAATTCCTCTAGACACACCATCGCCATAGTGAAGAATGACGTTGTTAAATCTATCTCTCAGTATCTGGCGTTCATCTATTAATAAATCAGAATCCCCCAACCTTTTTAGATTTGCCAAAGGCTCAGCTAGCTTTCCATAGTTATCAATCAGTATCCCCGTATAAGAAAAAAGAATACCCGGCTTGTCGAAAACCTCATTTGAGCCATTTACAAGATGCCCTCTAGCATTCTGGTAGATGACACTCGACTCCCACCTTGAAGCAATCTCACGAATATCTACTAGCTCACGCTCACGGTTTCTGAAGACAAAATTACCTGCATGTCGAATAGGTTTTCCATCTAGCGTAACTAATTGAGAGTCTGAGGTTTGATACACATCTGAATTGCCTATTTGAGTCATATTATCAGCACGAAATGCATATAATCCGTTGGACATTAGTACGACACCATTTGCAGACTGCAATTGACCCATAAGGGAAACTTGCTTTGCTTCAGAGTCAATGATTTCTCCATTCACCCCCAAATACAGAGCAGTGCCGCTTTTATCACTGAATGACACTTCGTTATCCATTAATAAGGCGCCATCTTCGCCTAAACGAATTGATTGACCTGCTAGAAGATGTTTTTGCTTGTCTTCACCAACAAGATACCTATCTGCAGAGATATAAATATCACTATTCCCAACACGGCTCACATAATCGCGGTTGTTTTCAAACTCAACACCAGCTCTCGCTAACCTTGCATGAAATTCTTCATCAGACATGGTGCAACCACATGTAGCAATTTCCTCGCTAACTTCTATGGACTGATTTTGTTTATCGCCGTCAATAATGAAAGGAATATGCACACCATTTCTCTGTTTTGTCGCATTTTCATAATTGGCCTTATTCTGCTGTTCTATGGAGTCGGCATAGGCTTCATCGTAGTCGGCTAACGCATCAGCTTTTTGCTCTCCACCAGCAATCTGAACCATCGTGTTCGGTGATTTTTTATCGTCAGCTGTAATAAAGGAAACAATCAAAGTTCCCAGTATAATTACGCACACAATCATCACAGAAATGACAAGAAATGGACGGTTAGAAGGTGCCATAATTGCGCTTGTGTACTTATTAATATTCATACTTCGAGTTGTCCTTCTGAAAATACACAGAAATAGGTGTTCCGTTATCATTGGTAAACAAAATTGATGGAAGATAGGCGATTTCATAGGCCGCGAATCCCCCTGGCCCATGTCGTACTGAGATAGGATCAATACCGTGAACTGTCAGGTCAGTTAGAAGAAACAGGACTTCACCCTTTTTCCATGCATTGACCCGAGAATTACTAGTTTTTAGCTTTTCAAAATCATCACTAAGCGAATGGCCGCCTTGCAGAATTTCCTGCATATATGGCTCGTTGCTCATCATGGCATTGTGGCTCTCTAAAGGAACCTCAGAAGAAAGAGGGCCTAATTTAGGTAGTTGCATGGTAAGAGAAGCGTGATACTCATTCTTATCCGCTACCAACTCAAAGGTTATTAACTCGTCTAACCCTTTAAGCCCTACTGTTAAATTGGTTGAACCGACTCTGTAGTTACCTGTGATCTTTATCTTGTTATTATTTGATGTTTGAAGTTTTTCAGCCGTAAACTCTTCTGAACTTCCAATAGAGTCATAGACAATTTCCCAAGGCTTCCCGCTTGCATCAATAATTGATAGATGTGAATCCCAACCTGGGGTGGTATGGATTACGTATGGTTTAGCACCCGGTGATAAATCAATGCTATCAATCGTCCGTATTGGTATAGCAGGCTTCTTTCTTTTTAACGCTTCAGACTCCTGCTTTTTCATTTCAGCAAATTTTCTTAACTGCTCAGGCGTCATATTGAATTTCCGTTGAAGGAAAATTTCAAACGCTAAGTTCTCCAATTCTTCTTCTGATAAATCAGTCTCTACAGCCTCATCTGTATAGGGAATTAAATCATCAGGAAGTTGCTGCTTTTCTTGTGCTTCAACTGTGAAGCTCGCGATAGTTAGTAAAAGTGCTACATGCAAACTCTTCATTGTTAGCCCCTAACTGATTTTAAGAAGTAAGAATCTACGGCGAGGCCTCGAATATTCTTATCACGACTTACAGAATGGATAATCAAATCAATTTGGTATTCGCGACCGTTCGTTGAGTAATTTCCGCCCCCCATAAACCAGTCGAAGGTCATTTGGATATGCCAAATATAGTTATCTTCATCAAAGTCGACTATTCGCGGAGCAGAAGTCGGTTCAGACCAAGAGGTGAGTTTTCTTGATGTAATTTGGTCAATGAGCTTTGAGTTCATCATCTGCAATTGATAGTTATCAAAAGCTCTTTGGTTGGTGAACTCATCTTCAAGGGAAGTGATATATTCTATATAGTCAGTAAACGAAATCTTATGAAATTCCTTTACCTTGTCTGAAGCGAATTTTAGAACGTCTTTTTCAGTTATACTTGGGAGCGATGTCTGCTGTAATTCAACTACACTGTTCTCAGGAGAAAGTAAAAAGGCAAGGCTAATAGGATCTTTGTTAGCAGCTTTGTTTAAGCCAAATGAGAGCACCATTAGGCAAACCAGAGCTAGGCCGATACCGGCAACACATACTTTCACTATTCTACGGAGGAACTTGTTCCTATCCAAAATTATCTGTGATGGATACATTCCAGAATCTTTATAAGCCACCCTTAAATCAGTTGACTTCCCGAAGATTGCTTCTAATTCTTCGTTGTAATCTCTCTCTTCACTCATCTTTTTCTTATTCCCAAATCGCTAATAACTAAACCGTTTATATTTTCTGTCCTAATAACTTGGCGTAATCGCATATGAAGCATTAATGACTTTGTTTCTGGGTCGCCGGAAGGGCCATACATAGTTTGGATAATCGGAATATTGAATATGAAAGTCCGATACCCTTTATCTAGCAAAACGCCTTGCAATTGCGGCTTTCTGACTGTTGTAGCCGTTACGATAAGCTTTTGATTTATAATTTTATTAATAGAGCTGCTTTCGATTAAAGGCTCCATGTATAGAGGTTCAAAGAAGCCATGAAAGAAGTATGAATTTCGACTTTGTAGCTGCTTATCTATTTTAAGGAAATGGAATGAAAGTAAATCTTCTGCATAGTCCTCTGCTATGTCACCCGCATACGTATAATTGATACTTGGGTTGACCAAAGGCTCCACGTATTCAACGTTGTTATCACGATCGATTAGTGCCGGCTTTTCAATGTGGGTTTGATTAGAAAAATAGCTTAGGAAGAGGCTTATCGGGCCTATACAAAGCACTATGAACAAAAAGGCCTTAAACAGAATCGTTACCTTTTTTTCTAATTTTTTACTTTGTTTTTCAGCAAATATTAACAAAGAATCATCAATATCGACTTGCTTTACGTCTCGGCTCATTATTTATTCTTCTCTTGGTGAGCCATGAATATTTGTCCAACCCCAATAAGATATTTGACAGATGCAGCAATACATACAGCACGTTGTTGTGATGTTATATCTACTAGAGAGCCTGCGAAGTTAATGCTCGCTTTTTCACTAGGTTCTGCCTCCCCTATCGGAGCTTGATAATCTATGAACCCTTTACCTACAGGAACTTTATCAATCTGAATTTTATTTAGATTAACCTTTAGCTGGTTCAGGTATACCTGCATTGAAATAATTATTTGCTGAAGAAGGTATAACCTTTGGCTGGTAGGGTAAGACAGAAATTCTTCGTCCCATACGCAATCAACTGCGACATTTCCTTTAGAAGCAACATTAATTTCAAGTTTGAGATTTAACCTATTCATACACACCTCATTTTTAAACTGAAGTGATCATCCGAAAGTCACCTTAACTTCACAATGTGAAACCCGATTTATCAGACATTTGATGTATGTGTGGGATGAGAGGATTTATAGAATTAACCCCAATAGAATTTTGGAGGAATTCATGAGAGTCCTAATCGCTATAATATTGTTGAGTTCAAGCTTCGCCAGTCGCGCTCAAACACAAGACTTTGAAAACTATTTAAAGCAGGTGGAGAGAAATGCTAAAGGTCTAGCGACAATGTACTTTGGTGTTGGCACACACGTTACAGGGTTCGAACAAGTGCCTGGCGGTGCTTTTCATTTTCTCGCACACAAAAAAACAGGTGAGCAATATTCCCTGTATCTACTACCAGATATGGAAACTATCATCCAAGGAAACGCGCTATCTAAACACATTACTAATATAGATGAAGCTCATAAGATACCTGCCTTAGAAGCAATTGCCATTGCGAACTATAAAACGTCAACTGTCTTGACCGGTCCGGCGTCAATTATCTTGA
>CEPQ01130602.1_pt1 | contig 22607 bp, 9 predicted proteins | sample 530411 | NCBI WGS metagenome assembly CEPQ01 (sample SAMEA2620039, study PRJEB7988) | marine metagenome | isolation source: saline water (ENVO:00002010), including
GCGTCTACCCTGATTCGAACAGGGGACCTCTACCATGTCAAGACATGAATCAGGTTGGTTAAATACCGTTCTATCACATAATTCCCAACAAAATCAAATAAAAGACCTTTACCCCAACCTATTTAGCCTACTTTTTACTTGAATTTGGTCACAAATTAGCCACAATCTAAAAGTACTTAAAACGCATAAAAAATCATCGAATTTTCGTTATATAAAGCGAAGTTTGGTACTCGAATATCGGCTATATGCGCTCAAAGAGAACTCATCTCATGGCATTTAGGTCGCAGAAAAAGCGTCGAAAAGTACTCAATATAGCGTATATAAGTCGCTAGAAAGTATACATTTTCGGCGCACAAGTGACGCAGAATTGTCACCAAAACTAGCTCAACTTTGATCACAAAATTACGCAAAACTTGCGCAAATTTGACACAAATGAGGACCACGGATTGGACAGTGAATTAGAGAAGTTCAACGAAAAAATTTTGGACGGTTTAGATTTCAGAAAAATTTTAATTTCTGAAATAGATTTTGATGACGTCATCCATTCGCTTTTTGCTTCAGCCAATCCTGTTGCAGGTATACGAACGACATCGGACAATAACGACAAAGCAGCAACGCTTTATAATCTGCTCGCGTTGCAATCACCTATAATTTGTTACCGCTTCAGAAAAAATTATCGCGCGCTAACTGGTACCTTTACACTCGCCTCATTGCAACATGCTCAAGCTAAACTGCGGTTAAAAGAAGATGCCAAGATACCTGTCTTCATTCTAGAAAAGAAACCTAGCGAGTCAGTTAAGAAAGCTATCGCCCTTTTTTCACTTACCAACGACTTACTATCAAAGTGCTTTATCAGCGATGCTAAGAAAATCGGATTTTATCTTCGAGCATGGTTTTCTAAAGACGAAGGTAAAAAAAGTCTATTTCAATCTGCTGAGTGGAGCGCACTATTTCCACATATAGATACCGCAGAAAAATTGGCGAGCCATTTATCAATTAGCAAAACTGAATTGTTTAGGCGTAAATAAAAAACATGGCAGATTTATCTGAACAGACACTCTCTGAGATTTTTAACCTCATTGATGAAGAGCAATTGAACACGATGGCAAAGTTGCTTGAAATGATTGATTGCCCGTCCGATTTAAGAGGGTTGCGCAAAGCAATAGCCACTGTCGAATATCTATTCTCTCTTTACCCTTCTCGCGTTACGAGTTTATTTGGCATAGATCATAATTCATTTAAGGCTTCATTATTAATTATTCACTCTTACCAACATAAAAACTCTTCAGCATTTTGGAAAGATTCACATGGTCGGGGATGGAAGAGTGAACGACCAATTTATTCTCTGCTATTTATATTCAGTGATAATAGAACCTCCCACGCTGCAGCAGCGCTTCTTCTATTCCTAGAGCACTATTTAAATAACGAAACTAAAATAGTCGGCCAAAATAGAGCCGAAGAATCAGTCCGTGCTTTTAGGATGTTATATGCCGATGAGTCAACCAGAGATGAATGCTTCAGAGAAAGTAGCCTCGATAGAACTGTAAATAATATCTTTGCTTTAAAGGAGCGTTTAAAAAACGATGACGATGATAATTATCTACCCCGAGCTCAGTTAGGCTACCTCTATCAACTTGAACACTTTTACAGGTTAGATTGGGTGACAAGAGGTCGCCATGAAAGAAGAACAGCCAAACGAATACGTGGGCACTACTCAAGAAAAAGATACGAGCGAATAACGGGTTCCGATGACTTAATGACGCCATCGCTAAATACCCAAAAGCTAAAGCGTATTTACGAAGAAGCGGGTGTAACAAAAAGCGAGGACCTACCCGACGTTACGGTCATCAAATCGTCGTCACCCCCTCAACCACTTCAGCCGTATGAAGAGGCATCGACATCAGTTGTAAAAGATAGCGCTCTTCACTGGTTCAAAACAAACAAAGTTAATATAGACATTAGACGCTGCCACAATTTACTTCCTACTAGCCGCACTATTCTGCAACCTCATGAACTAAAAATCTTAATGAGTTCATTAACAAACACGTCAACCGGCATTATTGGGGGTATTGATAAAAAGCTAATCAGGGCGGTATTACTGATAGTGTTAATTACAGCGCGCGACTTACAATCGGTTCTCAGCATCAAACAAGCGTCGACACAAAAGGAAGTCGGCTTTCACTTTGACGGTAATTATATTTTACTGAATGTCGCGCCAGAGCCTACAACATTATCCCCTATCCATAATGAATTATTGCTGCCTGTTTCGAGCGTTATTTCTATCGCGCTGCCCGAACACTTAGTTACGTATATATCACCATACTTTTCTGATACGTTTATTGAGCTTATACAGCAAAAGAAACCTATCGAATGGCAAGATGTAATCCAACGCTACTTAAAAGACCTGAATCGAAAATTCAGTATCCAAATAAGTCTCACCAGAATTGAGCACCACTTAATAAATTGGGTTTCAGCACATGAAAGTTACGACCCAGTCTTACTTGACATACTCGCAGAAAAAACACGCTATCAAAGTCGCTCGGCAAAGCACTATGCTTATTACACAGAAACCGAAATAAATGATGAACTTCATGCGCTATGGAATACATTATTCAATGAGGCTGCTCATCAACAAGCTGAAGATAGTGCTTCTTCAACGCCAGCTATTCGCAGTAAATTAAAAACGGAGCAAGGAGTTGGCTCTGCGTTCACACCAAAAGCCGATGCGCTATCAGCATGGGTAAGAGAAAAGACTTCAACGCTCCTTTCAAACAAACCTTTTTCGGTATCGTCCACGTTGGAAGGGCTCGTGAATTATCACAACGCCTATACGCTCTATACCATTACTATGCTCAAAAGCGGAACAGGCTATCGCGCCGTAAATAATCCTCTACCAAGCCTAGACTTAGCGCTTTTGCGATATCAAAGTATTTGTATATCTGACAAAGACTCTAAAACTCTTTTTAATCATACGAGGGTTGTTGCCTGTCCCGACACATTAAAATCACAGATTTTGCATTACCAGGCACACATTGAGGCCTTTGCTAATTTAATAGCCGTTAATTTCTCTTACTTTGCGCAACAATATTTTACGCATTCCTCTCACTTACAGCACCTTAAGCTCACCTCAAAAACTGAGCGGCTCGAGCAATTCTTAGCTATTAAAAATTCTAGCGGTACTGACGGTATGTTTTTATTTTTTACAGAAAGTAAAGAGCATGTTAGTCGTTTTAAAAGAGAAGTGAAGAACAGCTCACCAGCATATCTAAATACGCATTTTCCATTCCCCCTAAATTTCGGCCGACACTATATGCGGCGTTACCTGCAAAAGAACAGCATTCACCAAGAACTTATAAAATTTCAGTTGGGGCATTGGATGACAGGTGAGACAGCGTTAGAAAAGTTTTCAGAATTAAATCATGTGGAGGCAATTCAAGCACTGCTGCCGACATTAAATGGCATGATGGATGAACTTGGTTGGCGTGATATCCCTTCACTGCTAACACGGAAAAGGGCGTAACCGTTTGACAGCAATAAAGACCATTTTTACACCTGACTTCCTGAGCCAATACAAAACTAAAGCGTTAGAAGAGTCTGGCGCTTATTTAGTTATTGCTGAAAACCTACAGCTCGCATCGAACGAAATTAATAATAATATTGATAAGGTCCTAACGCTTACCCAACAGCTTGTTACGTTAAACAATGAAAAGATTGCTTCAAACAGTGTTTCTGCCGTAATAAAAAAACTGAGTAAGGACTTTCAGCTACACAATTTTCAGCTCATGCTGCTTCATTTACTGTTGAGAATGGCACAACAGAGTTTTGGTATTAAATCGGTTCAAATAGAACGAAACTATCAGATAAAGCAGGACGCTCCACTTCTTAAACCTGATGACTTCTTAACATCAAGGCTGCAATCAGATTTATATGCTCTACTAGAAAACGAAGCAAAGCAGCTAAGCTATCTAGGCTCACCGGAAACCCAGACTGGCTTTCTTCTTCTGTGGTTATTTCTTAAAGAAGGTATTGATAGTACCGCCGCGTTGACGGCTATTGTATATCACCCCAACAATGTCAAAACCCTATCGCGACACTGGTTCTATCAGGGAAAGGAGAGGATATGGTTATCGTCAACTGCAGAACTGCTTTTACGGGCTTTTTGGAATAACTACGTTGGCAAACCAAAAAATTGCCTTACGGAAATAAACAATACCCTCATTACTGAACGCATCATTCCTTCATCTAATCGCGTTCAAATAGGTGCATTGCGTGCCATGCTTCGCACCGAATACATGTTTAAAACTAGCGCCTCTAATTACGCCCAAAAAAAGCAATTGATGCCGTCGACGCCTCTATCTAGTAAAACACTGTATAGGATCATGACTGGCACGTGCGTAATCCATGAGACAACGGCTCAGCAAATAACATCTATAACCCAAAACCAACGTGGACTTTGGTTATCTAGCCTTAGAAACGATAATACCGACACTTCAGAAGCAAGGCACATGAAGGACGGGCTAACCACTTTAGAGCAAGTCGAAATCGTCAAGCAGTTTTCCGACCAAATAAAAATACTGGCTCGACAAGAAAGCGCCCGAAATTATACGAGGGTAAAAGAACGTCTTAGGCTGTGGCTTCAAAAGAGAGAAAATGCAAAGGCAACGCCCTTCTGTTGGCTTTTGTTGTCTTGGCTGTATCACCTATTGGCGCACGGAGGCATGCGTAAAAAACGCTTAAGGCCAAGAACGATAAAAAAATACATAAACAGTGTGGCGGCACCTGTACTTCAAGCGTTTGTTGATTGCAAAGCTGACAAATTGGATGGGCTTACATGGGCTGAAAAACTAAACTTGGCAGCAGAAAATGTAACCTCAAAAAACCGAGACTATATATTGTACTTTGCTGACTTCGTTGTAATGAACGATTTAGTACCCGACCTGTGCTTGTCTGACCTTGATATCTCTTCTTCCCGTGGCAGTGTAAACGCCAACATTCTTACGCAACACGAAGCCGAGTCCGTCATTAGTGCGCTTAACCGACTAGATACCAAAGCCTCGCACTTGGCACAGCTATGCTTTTGCCTTAGCTTTTACAGCGGTTTACGACGAGGTGAAATTGCCGGTTTACAATACGCGGATTTTAACTCACTGGGTGATGACTATATTAATTTGCACGTAAGGCCAAACAAATACCGTGAACTAAAATCCCCTCAAAGCGCCAGAAATATTCCGCTGGATGTGCTTTGGCCAGAAGAGGAGCTTGTAAAGCTTAAGCAGTATTTACGCACCTCAAAAACCAAGTTTAAGAAACAGAAGTCCAAAATATTTAGCGATGAAGCGCGCTTAAATGAAGCATTTTTACTTGCTACCGAGGCGATGAAATTAATCACAGCCGAACCCACAATACGCTTTCATCATTGCCGCCATTCATTTGCCAACTGGCTATACTTGCTGATTTCACTACCAGAGAAACGTCAGGCAAACTTTTACCCGTTTACTCGTCACGACTATTTCGACGTTTCCAATAGGCAAAGAATAATGAAGCGCTTGGCACTGGTAGAGTACTCGCGGAAGAAATTATGGGCGGTATCTATTCTTCTTGGTCACAGTTCGCCCGCAGTCACCATGGCGTCTTACATACATACCAGCGAATTTTTACACCGCCTAAAATTTGCAAACCACAGTCCCTCCCCTCGTTTACTTCGTAAGTTTTGGGGGCAAAATATCTCGATAGATGACTACGGTAGAATAGACAATTACCCTGCATCCAAAGCCCACCTTTTAACGGCACTTTCCAAACAAATAAAGCATAAAGTAATAAGCGAGAGTCAGCAGGAACAAAATATTACGCAGTGGCTTGAGAGCAAGCTCGTTAAAAAAGATGAGACAAGCGAAATTACACTCTCGATGATACGCACATGCTTTGAGATGCACTTTGAGGGCCATTCTCTAGAAGAAATTGCCCGAGAGTTGCCTATCACCCGACAACAAGTTGTAGAAATCCTCGAGTTAGACTCGGTATCTAACGAACGAGTTCACAACCAACCGAGCAACAGCAGCCGTATACATACTCTATACAAAAACATGACGGCCCGTCAGTATGAAATAACACGCGAACTAACCGAGCAACTCGACGCCCTCGGCACGTTTGGTGAAATAGATAACCGTGTCGACTTACATAGAATCCTAAAACTAGAGAAAAATCTCGTTAAAGCAAAAGACTTTTTGATCCGCTCTTATGATTGTGAAGCCATACTTTCTCTGCTGGTACTGTTAAAACTACTCGGCTTTACACAAGAACAGTTGCGCCTTCGATGGTATTACCCCTCACCTTCGCAATTTGTTAATAGTAAAAGGCAACGATATGAAGCGGACCTTCGTTTTTGGATACAAAATATCGGTATGAAACTTTTTCCTGAACTCATAATAGAAGAGATAGTACCTCACAATTACGTGCAAAATATTGAACACGTCCCCGGCGTTAAAATAATAGCGAGTGATGAGGGTCGTTTTCTCAGTTATAAGAGACTCGGCACCGTTAGTTTGCATTTGCTTGAAAGCCATTTAGTTGCTGATAAGTCTGAATCAAGCACTCCACCTCTATCAAGACGAAGCAGAGCTTATGTTTGCTTTCTGAGGTTGTTGTTTACTTGGGCGACTTTGCACCATGAAAGTTGAATAAAACCACAGTATCCATCCGGTAAGCCCCACATTCAATTCATAACTTAGCTACGGCACGGTGTTGTTTAGGAGAAGTGGACACTCTCAGCAATTAAACAGCTCCAGTCGCTTTATATCTGAAATATATAATTATAAATTCAGGATATAAAAGCTTATAAAGTCGAAAGTTTTGCCCGCCATCAAGCTCTAGTAAATTGAGCGGTAAGTTTGTGTCAAATCAAAGTAACTGACATTCGCTAAAGACATCGTCCTATGGCAATGTCTTCAGGAGACAAAGTGGCTAAGCGTTCATCACAGTATGATCTGAAGGTTACGACTACGGACCACTTTACAATTCAAGACAAGTACACCTATCGAGGACTTTTGGTGCAGTCTCTCATTCACTTCTATAATAGATAAAAAACAAATGTCGGAGCGATTAGAACAAATGTATTGCTGAACAGGTCTCGAGGATACTTGTACCTTCTTGGAGCTCACTTGAACTAGTGCTCGCTATTTCTCTTCTACCAAATTTGCGCGTTCTCAGTTAATCAAACCTAATAAGTTTGGCTTATCATAAGCGGTCGCTCCTTCTAAAAAATTATTAACGACACTAGAAACGTGCTGAACCAAATCTTTATCTGTAGTAAAAAAACCTAAAGGGATATGCACTGGGCTTAAATCAGGAATCAAAAGATGATAACAAACCGCTGCAAACTCATTGTCCAAAATCATAACTTCAACATTACCGTCGAATAGCCCGTTCACAACGCCTGTACTAGGCGGTAATTTGCCGAGCTTATGCTTCCACGATTTACTACCTTTTTCTTTAGCTTTAGGCCCCTCTTCACATGGTAGATAGAGCATTAAGTCAAAACAGATGCCATCCTTTTTTTTCTGATGTGATAACAAACTATCTTTGGTTTTAGTGAAGCTTTCACTCATTCCCCAATAACGCGTATTCGCACCAATCCATTTTAATTTTTTTAGTGCCCCTTGCTGTTTTGACGGCTTAAGTCGCTTTAGGTGCTCCTCAAGCTTTTTCCAAGGCTGACTACTATAAAGTGAGCCAATTAATAATTCATATGGTTTACTCTCTGAATTATCAGCCATCTCTAGAATCATTGAGCGAAAATCAATTTCTCCGCATTTAACAAAACGCTCTACTGACATATCCTTAAACGCATCCCAAGCTTGCTGAATGCTCTTCAGATTATCACCTAATCTAAGATTATCTGTATCCTGAACAATAGCTTGGCTAATTGCTTCATCATTTTCATATGATTTATTGACATAAAATGGCTTAACTTTATTATCAAAATTAATTTCAAACGTTCGTTTTATTCTGTGAGCAACACTTTTCTTTCTTGTTACTTTGTCTATAGAGTAAAGACTTGGTATTGATTTGCCCTCTGTCCTAATTTTGCCTAAGTCACCCGATTCAACTAACCGATGAAAATGTTTACTAAACATGCTTTTTGCATGCTGTTCGCTCGCGCTTTTTATTTCATTATCGGGCGCCAATCTAAGCCCTGTATACCATCCTCCATGCTGCTTACCCACTTTATTAAACCCGAGTAATTCAAAAGAAATCGTGGATGAGCGAGACTGAGGCTTTTCTACCATAGGTTTATCGTCTAAAGATGAAAAATATCCCTTACTCAATGAAGTCAGAGATAATCTGCCATCGTCTAAGTAACACACTTCATTTTTATTGATAGGCTCTTCCAACGCTACATCAAGCTCACGTGGATTGAACCCAAAAAAAGATGCTAATTCATATTTCGACAATGAGGATATATGCAATACGCGGAGTAAAAAATCTTTTGTAAAAGGGAAACCTTGCTTACTCAAGTATGAGTAAGCAACACTATATGTTTCAGCTGGAACAATATAATCAATTTCGTTAAATTCTATATAATTATTTTCCATAACAATTACACTGCCTTTTTATGCTTTTTAGAAGTTACATCAACGAAAGCATAGTCACCAAGGGCCCTATTTTCTTCCATAAATTTGATTACACGACCAAACGGTAAATCGCTATTTTTTCCTTGCCACATTCTCTTGTCCCCCACAATTACAAGTCTGTCCATTGCACGTGATAATGCAACGTTTATTCTATTTGGTGATCTCAAAAAGCCTGGACCTTGTCTTTGCTCAGACCGCGATACGGATAAAATGATTATCCGATTCTCTTTACCTTGGTAACTATCTACAGTATCAATTTTCAGCAGTGACATAAGTGACTCTGAAACTCCTGCATTTTTAATTTTTCGTCGTATATGCTTTTTCTGTTGGCCATACATACAGATAACACCAATAGCTGCTTCACCTTCTTTTACTTGTTTGCGAAGATTGTCAAGAAACTCTTGGTTTGCATCGATTTGTTCTAATAAATCCACAATAGCTTGAGCTTCGGCATCATTAAAAATACTTGTACCAGAGCCTTTTTGGTGGTGTGCTTTTTTTCCTAATGGAGAAGTATCTAACCACGTTGTAGCAGCATCTAATTGAGGAGATACACCTCCGTAAACATCTGGAATTTTTCGCTCACCGTTTTCGAGTTCACCTTCATAGAAACATTGCGATACCAAAGTGCCAATAGCGGGGGCCATTCGGTATTGCACTAGTAATTTAGCGCCTACCTGCTCACCATAATGCGAATTAAAAGCTCGAGCAAAGTCACTTTCAATTAACTCATCAACATCACTGCCCGATTTAATTCCTAACTTTCTTGCTAATGCCTGTTTGTGCGGCTCTGAATACAAAGGTGGAAGCTGTTGATGATCCCCTACTAGTAAAATCCTTTTCCCAGCTTGCATAGCAATGGCTAATTCACTGGCTATAGAACGTGCAGCCTCATCAATAATGACCCAATCATATTGGTTACTTGCGATATCTATATACCAATTACCTATACCCACACATGTACCAGCGACGAGTTGGCGAGACCGAGCAAAAAATTCATCTAGGTTTGCGTTACCAGAATTCATTACTTTTAGCATATCTTTCGATAATGTAATTAAGCGTTTAACACTATGAGCAACATTAGCTTGCACTGCATGCTCATAATTCAATTTTTTAATTAATGTATCGCCCACGTTACTTAAATCGTTGTACCAATCTTTGCTAGTTTTGATCTCGTTCGGTATCCGATTGTTGATTAATACTTTTCGTTCATTGATTTGTTTTTTAAGTTCTTTTTTCTCTTTCGGTTCTAACTCTTTATTCTCTAACTCTTTTAATGCAATAAGTTGTTCATCTATAATTGACAGTATTCTTTTATCAAGTTCAAAAAATGCTTCTAAGTACTCTTTAGGTGCCTTGAGTGACTTAGTTAAAGACATTACACGCTTTTTTAAATGGGAAGAAAACTGCTCTGCTTTTTTGGTAACCATGTTAGGTGCGAACACATCTCGAAGCGGGCTTGAGACAGCGGCCTTACGGCTACTAAATCTCACCACATCTAATGGAGTATCTAACCTGTTACAGTGTTTTCTAATACGCTCTGCAGCAGTATTTACTGCCTCGTGGGATTGGCTCACTAGTAGAATACGCTGCGTCCCTACCTTTTCTACTAAGTAGTGTACAAAAGCGGCAATAAACTCTGTTTTACCTGTACCTGGTGGACCTTGGAGCATTGACAGCGGTCCATAACGTAACAACTTTTGAAACGCAATTCGTTGCTTATCATTTAGCTTTATAGTATTACCGTTGTCATCGGTTCTATCGTAACGAGCGAAATCTTCTTGGGTAACATTATGACCATAATCAGTGGGGTCATTCTGGCAATCTGGCTCAAAATAGTCAGCTAAATCTTCAATAACAGAGTCATTATCAATTATGCGGGTAAGTGCATTTTTACGTTTAACAAATGAAGATTTATCCGCCTTGCTCCTAAAAAATATTACGTCTTCTTCTTTGAGTCTTTTAGCGTGAAATGAACCGTCTGATAGGGTCGCTTTATTGAGCCCTGATTTTGATAGATCCACTTTGCCAATAAAAAACTCATCTTCCCCGTCTACAATAATGGCTTCAACATCATCTTTTGCAGTAAAAGCGTCCAGCGGGTCTTTTTCAGCTTCATATGGCAAAACAAAAAGGTCTTTATTGTCTTTATAGGGCACTGGTTCACTGACAAGCTCAACATAAGGGTGGGACTCCGATTCTGTTTGAATAATTGCTTTCCATATCTCACGCGTAGAAATCGGTTTAACCACACTCTCATCAACAGTTAACTCAGGACCATCTAAAGGTTTTAAGCTATTGTTGCTTACAGCATCATCAGAGAAATTGGTGGTTTTCTGTTTTAACTCGTACTGCTTAATTGCATTTTCAAAGCTATAAAGTTGCTTAACTCTCCGATTCAAAGCACCTAAATCACTTGCCCTTCCGTGTCTAATTTTGATTGCGAAAGGCACCTCAAAGTCTGCATTGTCGATATCGCGCCTTGAAATACTCTCCCTTTCAATAGGTGGTATACCGTGCTCAAATTCAAACCGTGCTCTATTGAAAAATAGTTTTTGTATTCCACCTAAACCACAGAAAATCAAAACTAAGTCTGATGGATTCTTACGGCTTGGCTCAATTGATACATACATCTTACCGTTGTCAGGATAAATGGTTATGTCTTCAAAACCAGTGTGCCCGCCAATCTCAATATTAATGACTTCAGCTTTAACTTTTAAACTTTGTTCTGGGTTTGAAAAAGCATCTTCGAAGCGCGTAAGCTCTTTGAAGCCGTAGTCAACGTCTTGCAGTTCGTTAACTATTGCAGCGCTCACGGCGGGGTGGCGCGGGCATTCTTCACCCCATTTAATTTTCAATAATTCTGCGCATATTTTCATAACAGCAAAGTTGTCACGCTCGAATGTCGTGCAATTTTCGCTATTTGTAGGGCTATATTCTGAGTTGTAGATCTCTTTAGCATCGTGATGAAAATCTAAAACATCAATAATAAATACATCGTTTCCATCAACTACAATATTTTCCGGTTTTAAATCGCCATGAGCAAAACCAAGTGAGTGCATATGCATTACATTTGATATTAGCGCCTTTGCAACATTTTCCACTTCATCAAAGTTTGATTCTGTATCAAGAGTACTCCCTTCTACCCATTCAGACACCAAATATAAAGCGCTATCTCGTGAGGTTATGCCAACATCAATTATTTTCGGCAAAAAGCTCAAACTAATATGTTGTAGTTTTTCAATGCGCTCTAAGAAAAACAAAACTCGTTGGCCAAGTCCTGGGCTGATATCTGTTGGATTAATATTGTTCCAAACCTTAACTAAACCGCTCTCGGCTCTAAAAACTTCTTTACTGTCGGACTCTTTAATGAATTCAAGTTCAGGGTGCAATCGATTAACTTTGCTATGCTTTACAAAACGCTCAAGCTGATTAGTCGAAAACGTAAATGCAGCCTCTTGGCTCGGTTCACTATTAATTAACGCATCAAATAATTCATCTGCATTTGCATAGCTTTTATCAGTGAACGCATTGAGCAATACTTTGCCATACCATTCATCACACTCACCAAGCTGCTCCGGTATGTTTTTTTCAAATTCAGGAGTGAGACGTTCAGCCTTGATTATTGCCCATGCAACAATGGCTAGACGATAAACGTCTTGACTATATGGACTTCTAAAGCTTTCTTTCTGTTCGTGAACAGATAGTTCATCACGTATTTCACCAACCGATTCTTTCTTTCGTTCAAACGCCGAAATGAAGTTAGAAAGGGCGACTCGCTGCCCCGTGCTCAACCATACACTATGACTGCCAATGTCACGGTGAGCCAGTTGCAACTTGTGTAAGTCAGCGAACCTAGCTATGAGTACCCTCACTAGATTTATGCGCTCCTCAATCGATAAATTTTCCCCGTAGGTGTTAATAAAATCGTTGAGGCGCTCTTGTCCCTCAGGTAGTTCAACAACTTCGTTGTATTGTGAAGTAATTTTGTCTTTTGAAGGGATAGTAAGTGACGATACGCAATGGTCGTATAAGTCACGGTTCTCACGTTTAATTTTGGTAAGCACTTCCCGTTCACGGGATACGATTTTGAAGCGGCCATCTGGTGTTTTAGCTTCTATGTTGGTTAGCTTATCAAACTCCCAACGGCGAATAATTGCATGATCATTCTTATCAGACACACTTTGAGCATAGAACTCTTTGTATATATTATTCGGGTGTGTGAATATCTCATCTTGTCCAACCCAACCATCTACCGTTAACGGTTTTGATTCTACTTTACTTTTGCTGAGCAGTTGCTTTTCCAAAAACGATATGTCATTTAGCAAAACTTTAGATTCAGGATGGGGCGTAAAGCGCTTGTTAAAGGCGTGTTCATCGGTACACAATTTACAGAATTCGCTTAGACTCATTGTTTCAGCTAAATCATTCTTATGTAGCTTAGAAAAGTCGCTCGAACCGGTCATTACCACTAGCGGATATACACGGGGCAAATGCTTCCCATTACTGAACTTGCCCCTAAACGGCTTTAGAAGGTTCTCTAACAGAAACTTTTTATTACGGGTAACTTCAACAGGTGACTTTCCTCTGTCTTCATTACCAAAAAACCATTTACCATTATTTGAGGTTATCGGTTGTCCATTCCAATGCTTCAGCTCGACTATTAAAATATTGCAGTGAGTAACAATTAATAAATCTATTTCGCCCTGCTGATTTCTATTAATAAACCTAAAACCTGCATAGCCTCTCCAACCGTTGTTGAAAGGGGCTTTAAGTCGTTTTAGTGCCTCAAAGCCTTGTTCGTTTTTACCTTTTTTATTTTTTTTAGGGGCTCCACTTAATACGTTCTTTATTTTTTCAATCGCATCAATTTCATGACGTTCAAGGCCGCCCTGCCAGTACTTTACATCCATTTTTATTTCTTATATTGCCTAGATTATTTAAAAATCTACTTCTGAGTAAAGCTTCTATTAGAAATCTAAACATCGAGAAGTACTCATTCTCATCGATTACCTAAATATTTGACTCCCCCCAAACACAGCAATTTTCGCTTAAGGTTACGTTATAAATTTTTGTGACTGTATCATTTGGACACTAATTTATTAACTAGCTCCGTTTGAAAAGTTAATTTATTAAAGTCACTTTCTTTTCTTTCTTGCCTTTTGCCCTTGCTTACGACGCTCCTTTAAATTAGCTCTATTTGTCTTATTCTTTCTTCCAATCAAGGACCGTTTAAATGACGCATACTCTTCCTGATGCGATTTTGCATCTTCACAACCAAATTTAACAGCCAAGTTAATTAAGTGCTCAAAGTAGATATCAGGATGTCTAATTTTATTCTTTGCTGCGCAATCTATGTCATACAACGCCAATACGAAATACAACCGCCCTGCATCAGCTCTATTCAAAAGCTTTGCTTCGCCAATTGCCTCTAATGCAACTTTATTACAAAGAAGTTCTAATTGTCCTTTAGCTTCTGCAAAAAGAGCTGTAAGGGAGGCAGGAAACATATATTTCGGCATTTTGTTCCAATATTTGACGAGTTTTTCTATGGCTCTAACCTCATCTTGTATTGAGGAACCGTCATCAAATAGTGCCAATAGCCCATCTAAATACTTTACTCCGGGCATTGATGTAGCTTTTAAAAACACGACATTTCGTTTTGTGTCTTTAGTAATGCTTTTATTTAGAACATCCGTAGATACTTGGTAAGCTAGCGCCCCCGCATTACGCTGCTTTATTCCCAAGTCAATTAGCCTTGAAAATTGCTCTTTATCCCCTAACTCAAAGGAAAGACTCAATGCGTTTTCAAATGCTTCTATATGGCCCATATCAAAAGCAGTCAGAAGTAAATCTAATGCAACAGACTTTTTTCCTAAGGCTAAATAAGATCGAGCCAAACTAAACCTCACGTCACCGGTGCTTTCAAGATCTAGAGCTTGCTTTTTCGTTTTGCGGAACTCTTCATCATTCTTGCCTTTTGGGTGCGCTTCTCCTGAATATATCTCTAACAACAATAGATATCCGCGGCTTTCGCCCAACCGAATGCTTTTATTCGCCCAAAAAATTGCCTCGTCTATTTGCAAAAGGATCTTATCTATAACTATTCGGGAATTTGTACGGGGCAAATTATGGAGACATGCCAAACACTTCTTAGCATGTGTAAAAACGCTGATGGGGTTCTCATTAAGTACCTGATAAGCATCTATTAGTTGATTTATATTTACCGTTTTCTCTATCTCATTTGGGATGTTACTGGAGCAGAACCTTTTACAGAGTGTTTCACCCAAGTTCATTGCAACATTCAAACAAGACTTGAGTTGCTGCTTAGTGACGAACGTTCTCTCAATTTCACCGGTTATGGAATTTATGGAAATGTGGGCCCCCACATTTCCTATATTGCGGAGGTGATGAAGTTGCTCTACTACATCATCATTATTCAGAAGTCCCAGCTGTATGCTCTTCTGGATCATGCTATACAAACCGTTTGCAGCTAAAACTTTCCCATGAGCATGAGCCCAGTAAAGAAGCCACACTTCAGCAAAATATCTAAGCTTGGAGGAGCATGCATCGGCATCTATATCGATAAGAAGCTCACAAGTTTTTCCTGCTCGATAAAGCTCGGGGTAGGGTCCTCTTAAATACCTAAAGTTTGAATTAATCAATTCCATTTACTACAACATTTCCTTATAACTATCTTGTCATTAATATTTTTATGTATAGCAACTACCGAGTTACGGTATTTAGAAAACCGAATTTTGATCGCTGCCATTCAAGTTGGATTTGGTGCCCCACGCGAGAATTTTGACTTTAAGAGAGCAAAGCCAAGTGCGTGAAATAACTTTATATGGGTAGTCAGTCTGTTTTATTCACGAGGCGTTGCGATTTAAAATTGAGGTTCGATTTTCATTATTACTGAACGTAAACGCTCTTTACATGGCATGGGTATTTTTCATATTTACGCAAATATACTTCACTACAGGTTTTCGACCACAGATCATCGTCTTATGACTCAGGCAAATTATCTAAAGTTTCCTCAATCATATTCTTTACTCTAGCTTTAGTTCGTTGCTTCTTACGCCAAACAATTACTAAAATCTACTGCATTTTTTCTAAAAGTTACTCGGCGATAGATTCTACTACATTGCGTTCCTTTTCATTTATTGGGGCCTCTCGAACTATTACATTAAATACAACCAATGGTAGTAAACTCTGAAGCTAGAAAGCGAACGCCAAGAAAGGTACCCACGTTTGCATCAATAATCCGTTGGAGGCCTTTTTCTAGTTTTGCGTATTGGGTGACTAACTCAGCGACGTTGTTCGAGTCTTTCACGTGAAGTAATGTATATCGCTGATGTGCTTCCTGCATCAAGTGAACTAAAAATGGTGTAGCAGCCTTTTAAAGGTAACCAATATAATCACCTACATCAGTAATTTTCTAATAAAAAAGAGAGAAATCACTCATACTGACATTGAAGTCCCATTAAACCTTGCCCTCTATTCACTCTGTAAAGTGTCAGCGCTTTACATCTGCACCCCTTCGCGTATACCATGCTTTGTGGTAGCAGCGACAAACTGCAGGAATTTCAAACACTTGAGGCAGGAGCAGTCTTGTTCTAGTGTCCGTTAAATAGATAAAAAATTCAATTAATAAGGACATTTTGCAGTAGTAATGGAAATACGCGATTATGACGAGTTCGAGCTTGAACCACTTACTGATTTGGAATTAGTAAGTATTCTCCAAAAACGTTGGGAATTAGACGATACCGAATTTAATGTTTGGGGAGAACTTAAGCCACTTGGTGACGTAAGTTGGGGTTATCTAACAAATGTTAGGGTAATTGGCGGTAGCACTATACTCACTTATCCCCTAAAGGGACATGACGGTAATTGTGAATTCTTTGTTCATCCACAAGACGCGTCTAAATACGGCCACAAAGAGAAGAGCAGACTTATCAGATGTCAGCTTGTTTTATCCCCTCAGAAAGAACGTAAAAAGCACGAAATTCCCTTTGAAATGAACGTGAAACCAGGGAGTTGTTCCGAACTCAAAGAGCTTCCTAGCGCTACGCCCATTGAAATCATAAATGCCGACGACAAGTCACTCTATATCACAAGTAGCCTTTATGACTTTCATGTGAACAAAATCCAAGAAAAATTAGCACTCGCTACAGATGAATTAAAGACTGCGACAGAAAACGAATTGAATCTGCTGCAAGCAAGACGCAACGAAGAGGAATCTAAACGTGATAGCGCAATCGCACTCAATCGCACACTTGCAGAAAAAGAGCGACAACTTAAAGACTCTATTCAGTTAATTGAAACCGAAAAACGTGCTTCAAAAGATGCATTACTTACATTACAGAATCAACTAGCCACATTTGAGGTCGAGATGAACCAGAAGATAAAACGACTCAAGAGTTATATTTCCGATAAAGCACAATTTCTAAAAACATTTGAGTTTATCGACGAAGACGACCTCGAAAATTTCTTGCTTGAATCAAATACTACTGGCTTTCAGGTAGACGGATTGAGTTTTAATGATGACTTCGGCAGAGACTACGAACGCGCTGTATCCTACATACAGGCACATCTGGTTGAAAATGATATTCTTTATCCCCGCCATATTATCGAGAATTACCTAACACTGCTTAGAACGAAAGACTTGATTATTCTCGCGGGTGATTCTGGCTCAGGTAAAACAAACCTGGTTAAGTCATTTGCAAAAGCCGTCGGTGGCAAATCCGTTATTGTACCCGTTAAACCGAACTGGACATCCAGGGAAGATTTATTGGGATACTATAATCCTCTTGAAAAAAAGTATCTCTCAACAGAGTTTCTTGATGCGCTTCTTGAGGCCAGACAAAACCCCAATATCCCCTACTTTATCTGTCTTGATGAAATGAACCTTGCTAGGGTTGAATATTATTTCGCAGACTTTTTGTCTCTTCTTGAAACACGTGATGAAGAGCCTGAAATATCATTATATTCAGAAAATGAATCTTCACACGTTTTGTCTGAGTTAAAGGCGGTTGTCGAAATCATAAATTCTGCAAAGGAAAAATATAGCCAGAACGGGATAACCGATTTTATTTCGTTACTACAAGATGAAGATGTTAATCATCAACTAAGACAGTCTTTTGGTTTCAGTGATAAAGATTCACTCATCAAGTATCACAGCGATATACGGAGAATGTTGTCAGCGGTTATTACGATGCCGTCTAGTATAAAAATGCCTGAAAATGTACACATCATTGGCGCAATTAACATCGATGAAACTACCCATTACCTGTCACCTAAAATCTTGGATAGAGCACATATAATGCGTTTTGAATCCCCTCTTCTATCAGATTGGGGTCAGATACTTTCAGAGGTGAATGCGTATCAATTTGACGAGGTAAACAAACCACTCTTATTCGATAATGATGAGCTAGGCATTCGAATTAACTATCCAAAATTCAAACTAGGCGATGAGTTTACTGATCTCTTCATCGAATTAAACAGGAACTTCTTCCATAAGTTAGGCGTGGAATTTGGCATGAGAACGATTCGACAGGGCTTGCATTACTTAACCCTTTTTAAGGACGTCAATGGAGACAATGTACAAGCGTTGAACAATTTTATACTACATAAAGTGCTCCCCAAATTTACGTTTGACGGCAATAAGACTGTCGGGCAAACAACGAAGTTAGATCTTATCGAGAAGGTTTTAGCTGAGCGAATACGACAAGCACTGCCAGATGTCGAAGAAATGCCTGAGTCTTTTTCAGCACTCCATGCGCTTGAAGAAATAGTCATCAATGCAAAATCCAACGATGGTGTAGTGAATTTTTGGTCGTAGTTGATGTCCCCCAAATTTGAAATCAAATATATAGAAATTCAATGGTATGACGAGCAGACAGTCACAAAAGTCATCGAGTCAGAATACAGCCTTCGCATAACGTTTAACGAAGAAAGTCAGGACTATGAATGCGAGACAACCATTTACCCCAATGCTGACGGATTTTTGGGTCAATTAGCAATACGTGTTTTGGATGACAATGCGACGGCTCCCCATATCAACATGCCCTCTGGTGAGGTCAAATATCTCGAAGAAATAAAGGATAAAGATACGGGTAGACTATGGTGGATAGAAAAAGACACGTGGGATGAAAAAAATACTTATTGGCGACATTCCGGCGTTAATACTGCGGGGATGCTTAATCTTTCGATTGCTGGACAACGGTGCCACGTAAATATCGGTTCAATGGATTTTAGCTTTGAACAATTGAACAACTATCTGGATAGTTTCAAGAACGACCTGTGGGAGCTTATCTTAGATGAATCAAGCAGTATTCAAACGAATAAAATGGATAGTGCTTTCGGAATAAATAAAGACGCCATCGATTGTATCAAGCAGCTGGTAGGTCACGCTCAGAAAATACTTGAATCACCGAAAGGTGAGCTAAGAGAAGTTCAAGAGCTAAGACCAAGAAAGGCAGTAAGACCTGTCAACCGAACGTTCATGGAGCTGGTGAGTAAACCGAACCAACGCTTTTTGACGAGCCGAGCAACAACGCCCACGTATAATGTTCCAGAGAATCGATATGTTTTGTTCGCACTGCAACGCTGTTACCGGATTATTAAACAAATTCGTACTCTTTCAGAAAACAAGTCTAAGCGATATTTGAATACAGTATCAAAACTCCAAGGTCAACTTTCTGCATTTCAACCAACAGTGACGATTAATCGCGATTTGGTTGTCGCTGATTTAGAGCGCTTAAAAGTAAGGTGTAATATTGAATACTGGCAAGCAAAACTTGCTGAGCGTTTAGCACTCAACAACATCAATCTCTATAAGAGAACGAATCTGCACTCTGTACTTCGAATTAAAACAGAGCAAGCGTCAGTCAACAATGTATCGAACGAGAAAGATGGTTTTTTCATCCAAGTATTCATAAATGGAAATTGGCTGCGGATAAACGGTAATACGACAATTCTCTCGTTTCGTCACAGTGCTTATGATCTCATAAACTGTCTGGAGCCATATTCAGAGTACGAACTCGTCGGCGAGTTCAAATGCACGCAAAGCACTAGAGCAAACTTCTATAATATAATCGAGCTTGCTGAAGTTAGGCTTATCTCAACGTGCGGCTTTGAGTCTGCAAGAAGCAATTATAGAAAAGAATTCCTACTCGGAAAAACATTAAACGAAAATTCGTGGCAACGAGCACTAACTTCAAAAGAAGTTGAGGAACAAGAGAAAGAAAAAGCGGCTATAAAAAATCGCATTGATTTTTACTCGAAGAATCAAGAGTTGGCGGCATTTGTTTGGGAAAAAGTTGCACCAAAAGAACGGTTATTACAGACACTAATAAAAGAGCTGAAATCACTCAACATTAAGGAATCATCTCATTTTCCCAACTCAATGACCTTTGTACAAAACCCTAATTACCAAGGTGTGCACAATGGTTATCGAAAATTAAGAGAGCTAACGCACCTTACTGACGAGGACATATTAGTTAGCCTAGAAAAAGTTGATGCCATGGGATTGGTTAATATGCCTTTGCTATATGAACGTTGGTGCTTGCTTCAAATCATCATTGTTCTCAAAGAAGCGTTTCGTTTTCGACTACAAAAAGATTGGAAACACCGAATTATTGAGGCTATCGGTGCGAAAAAAAAGGACATTCAAATTGCGTTGGCAAACAATGAGACTAAACGATTTATAACTCTAGCGTATGAAAAAACACTCACGAACCGCCGTATTCCTGACTATATAATTGATTTAATCTGGTTTGCTGATAGCGATACAAACAACGAGTACCCACAGCAAAAACGTTTTGTCATGGACGCCAAGTTTTATGATAACAGCACATTTCAGCGCTTTGATGGATTATCTGGTGTGATACATAAACTTTCAAAGACGAAAGATTACAGTGAGCAAGATGAAAACCCAGTATTTATTATTCATCCCTGTAAGGATGCTATTTCACATCGCGTTACGGCACAGGATTGGGGAGAAACCAGTTATTTAGGCGAAATACCCTATGCCGACGAGCGACTACAAGGAAACCATGACTCCGGTGGAATATACCTTTCTCCTATAGACAGTAAGATGTATACGGACGAATTGCAGCGATTACTGGGTTTGTTTTTGCAATATAAGCTCGAAGAAATGAACACAAAGTCCAGCGACCGAAGCGATGATAGAACTTCAGCAGTCCCTTTTTGTATTCGGTGTGGCTCTTCTGACCTGCAAATTAAATCAAAATCAAATAACACTCGATTCGGAAAACCTATATCGCGAACCAATAGATCTGTTTGGATGCAATGTAACGACTGCAATCATTTTATGAGTTTTAATCATTGCAATCACACTAACACCCGCCTTATCAAGAATGGCACGTATTGGACGTATCATTCAGCACGAGCCATCGAGCCATTCAATATAAAGTGCCCTAAATGTGGTGAATGGGGAGCATGGTAATGATTTCCCGTCAAATGCCACAGACTTTCTCTTCAATAGAGCTAAGTGAGAGAGATATTCCCGCCGCTATAAATAGTGAGTTCGGCTTCGATGTAAGTATTTATTTTTCCAAAAATTTATAAAGAGGGTTTATTTTCCGCTTTCAATACATATTCCATTTCAGTGTGTGAACAGCGATTCTGGAATCGCTGTTCTAGTTCACCTAATTATCCTCAACACACTGAATTGATGATTCGACGAACTTACCTAAATAGCTGTCAAAGTATCTCCGCCATGCTTTGTAACTCTTGGCCGACATTGAATTTTCATTGCGTCACTAACAAAAGCATTATCATTGGCTTTACTTGACCAAATGTAAGCCTCGCCTGGCTTAAGCGACCCTAGCTTTTCAGGTGTTAATGTTTTTAATCCAATACAAGCCTTTTGAATATGCTTCAGCCAATCTGGAGCATTAAATTTATGCAAAATAATCTGTGAAGACAGCTGAATGAGCTCTACAGGTACTGAAGGAGGATCTTGGCTAGCTATCATCACGCTAGTACCTTTATGTCTCATTTCACGCACGGTTTCAACCAAGCCCTTCACTAAATCAGGACTATCAATGTATTTATGACACTCATCAAAAACAATTAACTTATTGAACGTTTGATCTTGATATTTTGCTTCTGAGAAGATTTGTAAAAGAACTACAAATAATCCTAGAGCTTCATCTTTTTCTATAAATTCATCCCTAATATCAACAACTATCATTCTGCCTGGTCGGATCAATGATGCTACACTTAATTTGTCATCAATATACTGCTCAGCAAAATCGAGTCTCATATCAGCTAAGTCTTTTAACGCATCGGATAAGCTGGAGTTTTGAATGCCATTTCTGATCGCTTCAATAGTCAAATTTCGCCGATTTTTTCGCATTATATTCCCTAATTGACGAATATAAGCAGCTTGATTTCCAACAGCCCCCATTAAGAATTTCCAATGGCCAGCCTGAAGCTCCGAAGAGCAAAACTTCAATGGAAATACCTCAATACCAGGATATTCTTTACGGCGTTCATCAAGTTTATCTTCAGGAGTAAGCAGCACAACATCATCTAATGACGTCGGCTCTGCTCCATAAACCTCTTTGAGCCTTTCTAATTGAGATGCGTCGTCATTTGCGGCAATCATAGATGTAAACTCGGGCTTGTAGTCCTGAGTCTGGCTATAATGGAAAATTACGCTTGCAAGCTCTTTATGCAGAGTATTAATCGCTGGAATTGATTTGGTTGCCATCTCAACTACAGAGCCTAAGGTATAACTTTTACCACCGCCTTGAACTCCAAATAAACTCAAAGTGTGGGTATGATTTAAATCCAGGGCGACTTTACGCCCATGGACTTCTCCAAGAAGGCCAAACTGCCCTGAATCACCATTGACACCCAATACAATATCGTGAGGTACAATATCCACCTCTCCAACTGGTGGCTCTGGCTCTGGCTCTGGCTCTGGCTCTGGCTCTGGCTCTGGCT
>CEPQ01054583.1_pt1 | contig 22546 bp, 19 predicted proteins | sample 530411 | NCBI WGS metagenome assembly CEPQ01 (sample SAMEA2620039, study PRJEB7988) | marine metagenome | isolation source: saline water (ENVO:00002010), including
GAGCCGACACAGCGTGCAGAGAAAGGTGCGCCTTCGCCTTGCGCAGGCTCAGCGCCGGACGACCCTGATTGCCTCAATCTCCTCGTTCACAGCCGAACGTCCGCTCCAGGCACGGGCCTCAAGGCCAATCTCGATAAAATTGCATTCGTCCGGCAGACTATCGATCCGGTACCCACCGTTCTGCCGCACGAGATTTGCATTGATTATCTCATCGCTTTGCCCGGCGCATTTGACGGAAATATCGATATCCTGCAGGGCCTGCTGCCGTTCGATAGTGTGATCGACGGCGATCGCGAAAGGGGGCGCAGGAGCGCGCATCAGGCGACGGGCGACGACGCCGCCCTTGCCGGGCTTGACCGAGATTTCCAGCCCTTTACCGCTTAGGCTTGGTTGCGCGCGCAATCCGGTATCATCCGTCAGGCTCCAATCGAAGGGCGGGTAATCACTGGACCATGTGCCAACGGCATCGGTTGCGTTTGAACCGGTGATCTGTTGGTATAGCGAATAGGCTGTAGCGACGTCGCCTTCGCGTACAAGACTTCTCAGTAGCGCCCGATCGGTGACTTCATCGTCAAACGACATCTTTCGGCGAAGTTCTGCCATATTACGTAACGCAGAGGGCTGGCTCGCCGCAAAACGGAAGAAGCGTCCGTGCCATTCCGAAGATCCGTCGAGGATCTTTGCGAACTCGTCGGTTGCGCCCTCTTGCGCGAAGACGTTGATGAGGACCGGGAAAAGCTCGTTATATTGGCTCGGTTTTACACGAAGGATACGGTCGAGCGACGCGATCGCCGCGGGGTAATCCGCGTCGGCAACCTGCTGCTGCAAGACCACCGCCTGAAGACGAGGCTCGCGCCGATTCAAAGCCAATGCCGCGTCGAGGATCTGCCTACGCGTTTCCGGGTCATCCTCAGCAAGCGCAAGAATTGCATGTGCCTTGGGCACCAAGGGTTCCAGGCGATAGGCTTCGAGAGCCCACGGCCGGGCTGCCTTTGCGCCCTCCTCGGGAGAACCGGTCGCTTCGGTCGTAGCGAGGAATACAGCAGACGCAATGTTCTCGTAGGCCAACCCGTTTAGCGGGAACGCCGCGATAGCCGTGTCCGGCGCCTTCTTCGTTAGTGCGATCCCCGCGGACTGCGCACCTAGCGCAGCCGCGAGCATCAACCCCAGCGTGATTGAGACACCGAGGCGAACAGGACGAGCGACCTTCATTGCACCGCCTTATGCCGGTTCTGCGTCACGCTCTTCACCATAGCCATAGCCGTAACCGTAGCCATAGCCGTAGCCATAGCCGTAAGCCGAATTGTTCTGGCTGACCTTGGTGACGATAGCACCATAGACCTTCGCACCCGAACGTTGCAGACGACCCAAGGCGTTCTCGATCCCGCGCAGCTTGATACGCTCGGTCTGGATCACGAAGATCACGCCATCGACGGCCTTGGACATTTCGATCGCGTCGGCGAGTGCAAGCATCGGTGCGCCATCGATTAACACCTGGTCGTATTGACCACGCGCCGCCTCGATGATCTGCGAGAAACGGTCACCTGCCAAGAGTTCAACCGGGTTTGGCGGCGTCCGTCCCATCGGGAGGAAGTCAAAACCGAAATCCTCAAGATGGATTATCTGCGATGCCATATCGGTTTGCTGATTGGCCAGCAGCGGCACCAGCCCGCCCTTGTCATAATCATGCAGATCGAGAGTATCGCGAAGCTTCGAATTACGCAGATCGGCATCGATCAACAGGACACGCTTGCCCAGTTGCGCGAAGCTCGTGGCGACACCGAGCGAAGAAATGGACTTACCTTCCGAAGGCACTGAGGAGGTGAACATGAGCACCTCGGGCGCGCCCTGCGGGGTCAGGAAATTCATGTTCGTCCTGACCGTCGTGTAAGCCTCATTGATATGCGACGAACGCTCGGTGATGCGGTCGACCACCGCACCTTCGGTGTCACGCGGGATGGCACCTAGCAATGCAAGATGCAGACGACGGCGAACGTCCTCCGGATCCTTGAGCGTCTGGCTTAGGGCGACCTTCAGGTAAACCAAACCACCCGCCAACATCAAACTGGTGATGAGCGATATCAGTACATTCTGGATCAGCGATGGCGCGTAGGGTTCAGCAGGAACATCCGCCTCGTCAATGATCTGAATATTGTTTTGTCCAGCACCAGACGCCTCCAGCTCCTTAAAACGCTGAAGCAGCGCATCATAAATTTCTCGGTTCGTATCAACCTCTCGCTTAAGTATTCCGTAGCTTATTCCTTGGCCCTGCTGGCTCAAAAAGCGCTGTTTAACCTGTTCAACTTGATCACGGAGTTCTGCTTCTCTGATCCGTGCCGAATTAAGTAGACCGCGAGCCCCGCCGGAAATGGCAGAACGCAGTGAATTCACTTCCGCCTGTTTCTCTTGAACTTCAGGATAATCGGGTCCGAAATTCGCGCGCAATACAGCTAATTCAGCCTCGGCTTCGTTCAAACTTGCCAGCAACTGATTGCGCGGATCACCGTTGGGAAAATTACCTCCCACCACCGCAGCTTGGGCACTTACGCGATCTGCGACAGCAGTCGCGAGCGCCATATTGAGCGCTTGCAAATCCGCTCCAACAAGAGTTTGTCCCGCGCTTTCTGAGCCAGACTCCCCACCCGTATTGAGCACGAGGATTTCGTTGGCATTGGCGTATTCGACAAGTTCACGTTCGGAATCTGAAAGACGCTCTCTCAGTTCTGCAATTTGGCTTTGAAGAAAATCCCGTGCTTCTATATTTGCGCCAAAGCGTTTTTCGTAGTTCGCAGTTACAAACTCCCGAACCCATAGGTTCGTTATCTCAGCCGAAACTGCTGGATCGGGACTTGAGAACGTCACGTCAACAAGGCTTGACTGCGAGATTGGGCTGATGCTTACATTTTCAAAAAGTATCCTTTGAATACTTCTGGCCTGCAGATCTTCATCTTCAATCCCAAATGCCTCGCGAAAGGCTTCGTCCCTAGAGAGATTACCAGCGTCCATAACACGCTTGGCCATGAACCTAGAGACCAATAGCTCATACTGTGTGTTGAGATATTGAAGCTCCGACATTTGGCTATCGACTTCAAGTGAATCGAGATTGGTGACGTCGGCAGTGACTTGAGACACCTCCAAGCGCGCACTAGCTTGATACAGTGGAGTGGCCAAAAGCGTAATAAGTACTCCAATCAGGAAGCCCAACGCAATTATTCCCGCGAGCCAGTACTTTAGGCCAATAGCCTCGCGCCAATATCGCTCAAGGTCGATGGCAAAGGGGTCATTGCTAGAATCACGATCATCGATCAGCTCACGACGATCATCTCGTCCAGCGAGCTCATGAGACGTAAAATTGAGATTGTTCAACGTCCAATCCGATCAATAAGAATAGCAGAAGTCGAGAGTAAGGGGGCAAATCGCAAAATGCCGTCCAGCCGCCTTCGACTTGGCGAATCGCCAACTATTACTATGTCATTGGGATATACAGTCGGATCTGCGTAATTGCCTCGTTGGATCGCCTGAATATTATATGCGCCGATATAGCGCTGCCTCCCCACGGTCCGTAGAATCAACACATCGTCCAATTTTGCATATTCTGCCAAGCCACCCGCCTGATTGACCACACGCAAGAGTGACTGTCGACCAAGCACCGGGTACTCTCCCGGTTTATCAACCTGCCCCCCCACCGATACTGTAGGGGGAGGAATTTCTTCTGGAATCACGCGCACTTGAGGATTGAGCAAATAACTGCCCCGCAAAAAGTTCGCGATCATGTCGGCCGCCTCATTGGGGGCTAGCCCTCCAAGGTCAAGTAAACCCACGAGCGGAAAGGAGATACGCCCTTCCCCATCCGTGAGATACTTCCCGCTTAACCGCTCAGCACCCACCACTTCGATTCCGAGCGCTTCCTGGGGGCCGATAACATACAGATTCTCGATGCGAGGAGCCGGCAGCTCTTCCAGCTCGGCAATTTCAATTCCGGGCGCCTGACCATAGGTCCGATCCGTTGCGCACCCCGAAAGAGCAAGAGGTAGCATCAAGCCGCTCAAGGCTAGCCTGAAATTTCTTACTGGTCTTGTTGTCTTCATAATGCGCGCCTTAGCGCAACTCCAAAGCGATGAAAGCCTAGTTGATCAAGAAACTCGCGCAACGAGCAAACTATGTTGCACTGATATCACGGGCGTCTTGCGAAAGGGCGAGCAAAAGCCAGACTGCGGCCAACTGAAAGAGAGGAGTTCTCAAGGGATAGTCCACCAAGGACGCAGCTGCGATAGTCGCAAAGATACTCATCCAAAAGATTGCGTCGACCCTCCGCTTCTGATGGAGCAACATGGTCCCGATTGCCTTCGCCATCAAAACAAGAATGCCAGTCAACAGAAACCCTGCCAGCACTCCCCTTTCGATAATTAATTGCGCCCAATCGTTATGCGCTTGATTGACATAAGAAGGCATCAGCAATGACGATGGCTCATAGATGTGATAGACTTGTTCAAAGGATCCGAACCCCGTCCCGAGCGCCCAATGGCCTTCAAGCATCTCGATAATGACCGGCCACAATGACCATCTCAAATCTTCGAAGCTATCGCTAACCAGAATGTCACGAAAGGCTGGCGTCCGGTCAAGCGCCAGAAATGCAACTGCCGTTAGCGATACAAAAATGACCGGAATGGCCAATATCAGGCGGGGGTGCTGGTCAAACCATTGACCCACTAACTGCTCAGCGCGAAGCCCCCTACGAGGGCGCGGAAACAGAGCGAGCATAGTCATTGAAACCAGGATCGTGCCGATGACGGCTACGAAGCCAGCCCTTGACCCCCCGGTCAATGCGACAACAAGGATCAAGAAAAAGGCAGCAGGATAGATTAAGCGCTCCCATACCGCACTCTGGTCCTTACGAACCCTTAGACCGAGCAATGTCACTACCAGCATGGAACAAGCCGCGAAAACTGCCGCGTGGTTCTCGTTAGCAAAAACACCCACTGACCGGCCCCTGTTGGTTACTTCATAAAAATAGAGAACGCTTGATCTCCCCGTTGCAATCTGGAGAAGACCAAATAGCGCGTTGAGAACGCCCAACCCTGCAACAATTCGCAATAGCGTCAGAGAAGACGCACGAACGGCAATTGCCAGCAACAAGCCGGCTGCCGGCACGATCAGGCTTCCGAGCACATTCCAGCTCCGCATCGGGGTTAGCGTCAAGGGGCGCCAGGTTCCTTCGAGACCTAGTGCGGTATCCAATGGAAGAATGCCTAAGTGTCCCATTAGACTTTGCCATATCCGAGGGGGTAACGGCACGAGTTGAAGCATTACGATCAGCGCAAAACATGAAAACAATATGATGAGCGCACGTTCGACCTTTAGCCTTTCCTTCGTTAGAAGAAAAAGCGATAAAACCAAAAATAGCGCGGACAGAGAGCGCAGAGGAACGATTTGGATTGCATCAAATCTGGACGCCCCACCCGTAAATGCCACGACGGCAGCCAGCAGCGCCAGTACGATCCAGCCCCTATCTAATCCTTCTCTCGTTTCTCCCACCTGCACTCTTCGCTCGCCGCTACCAACCATCTTCGCTTTATCCCCGTCATTTTCTGCTGCGCAGCATTCAAATCGCCTTTAGGGTTTGCAGCGGCGTCGGGCATATAGCAACGTCGGTGTCCACAGGCTTATGGCGTCTCGAACCCAGCAAGGAAGCTCCTTGACATCGTGCTCTTGCCGGCAGTTCGAACTCCCGAAGTTGCACGTTGTCGGGAGTTTGTAGGGCGTAAGCTGACAAATTGGGCTCGTTTGGAAGTGGCCAAAGACCTGCCTCCCTTGCTTCTTAAGCACTGAAAGCTGCGATAAACTAGGCTGCGACAAAGCAAGTGACGGATACCAATGGTAACTGATAAGCTACTTGCAGCCAACCGGAGGAACGCTCAATAAGAGCACAGGGCCAAGTTGGGCTGCCGGTAAAACGGTCAGCAGCGGCAATTCCCTCAAGCATGGCGTATTGAGCCAGCGGGCTGTCGCCAACCGCGAAGACCGAGAGGCCTACGACGCTCTATTGGCACAACTAATCGAAGACCATGTTCCTGAAACCTCGTTCGAATGCACCCTGACGTGACCCCCAGCTTTCCTCTAGCGGGAGTTAGAGCCAGACCGCGTTGTTGCGCATGAGCGCGGTTGAAGCAATGCGCTGCGTAGCGGAGCCCGCAGGGCGTAGCGAAGCAGGCCATTGCTTATCCAGTTTGGCGGCGAACGCCGCCGGAGTTTCGTAGCTGAGGGATGAATGCGGTCTCTCCCGGTTGTAGTCTTCGACCCAGGCCGCGATCTCGACACGTGCATGGGTCATGCTCATGAACAGCGTCTCGTTAAGCAGCTCGTCGCGCATGCGACCGTTGGAAGCGAAGCTGGCCGAAGGCCTACCTCTCGACATAGCCATTCTGCATCGATTTGCCCGGAGCGATATAAGGCCACTCGACGCCGATCTCGCCACACCATGCCAGGACGGCATTGGAGGTCAGTTCGGTGCCATTATCGCTGACGATCATGCCCGGCTTGCCGCGGTCGCCGATCAGCCGGGTCGGCTCGCGCACGACACGGTGCCCCGAGATCGAGGTATCCGGCACCGCTGCCAGGCACTCTCTGGTCACGTCATCGACCACGTTGAGCACCCGGAACCGTCTGCCGGGAGCCAGCTGGTCGTGCACGGATTAGTAGCGAAGCGAAGAAGGGCAAGCGAAGCGCGCCCAACTCGAGGCTCCAGCGCTGGTTCGGCAGAGCCAGAACCGGAGCAGGTGCTCTCGTACCGACAGCGCGCCTGCGGCTTCGTCGTCGCCTGACCGCCAAGCCTGCCTCGCGATAAAGCCTCTGGGTCTTATTCCGGTTGATCATGATCCCCTCCCGGCACAGCAAAATATGCAGACGTCGATAGCCGAACCGGCGATGCTGGTTGGCCAACTCGCGCAGCTTCGCTCGCAGACCAGCGTCATCGTCCCGGACGGAACGGTAACGCACGCTCTTGCGATCGGCATCGATGACACGGCACGCCCGCCGTTCACTCATCCCGTGACATGCCTGGAGATGAGCAACAGCTTCCCGCTTGGCGGCGGGCGTCAGAACTTTTTTGCTAGAAGATCCTTCAGCGCAGCCTGGTCCAGCATGGCATCGGCCAGCAACCGCTTGAGCTTCGCGTTCTCGCTCTCGGGCTCCCGCAGGCGCCGGGCCTCGGATACCTCCAGACCGCCATACTTCGCCTTCCAGTTGTAGGTCGTCGCTTCAGAGACACCGTGCCGCCTCGCCAGATCAGCGGCCTTCGCGTCCGCCTCTGCCTCCTTCAGCACGCCAATGATCTGCTCTTCTGAAAACCTTGCGCGCTTTATCGTCTGTCCTTCCTTCAGGCCAGACTCTAATCGCTCGTGGAGAAAACTAGGGGGTCACGTCAGCTGCGCGCAGAGCACGTCGCGTCATTCAGCGGCCACTCAATAAGGGTTGGCGCAGCGCAGGATATTTTGAGGCGGGGGTTTGATACAGCCGCCTTCATGAATGCGGGAGGCTGGAAATCAGCGAATTCTTTGGACCGTTACCTTGAGAAGGCCGAGCACCATGTCGGGGCATAGCAGTTGATGCTGTGCCTTGGACGCCACAAATGGTCTGTCCTTCGAGTTGCATGGCACTCCTACATGCACTAACTGAAACTTCGGTTTAACAACCAAAGTGAGCGTGGATCAATTTGAATGCCGGACTATTTTAAGGACTTGTCTGCCTTGGGTCGGAGGCAAAAAATTGCCTTCCAGCTCATCGCTGACGGCGGATTAATCACCCTTTGTTTCCTCGCCGCACTGACCATCCGGCTTGAGAGCATCGAGTTCCTTAGCAACCTAAAAATCTGGGCTCCACTAGCTATTTCCGCGGGCATGGCGCTCGCCGCCTTCTGGCTTACAGGTCTTTACCGGTCACTAATGCGCTTTGTGACCGGCAAAATAATGGTTTCGATAACAAAAGGTGCAGCAACCTTCGCCATTGTGCTTCTCATTAGCAGCAGTCTCCTGAACGCGGGCATACCAAGGTCGGTCCCAATTATCTCTGCAGTTCTTATGCTTCTTACTGTAGGGGGTCTGCGCTTTTTTGTGCGCCAGCTATTTCGCAAACCGATCGAGGTCGCGAAGAAGAGAGTGGTCATTTATGGCGCTGGAGAAGCAGGGCTGGAACTCCTCAATTCTCTTTTTCATGGTCGCGATTATGCGCCCATTGCATTCGTTGATGACGACCCGCGTTTGCAAGGTCTGACCATAGGCGGCTTTCCGGTCTGTTCGCCCGATGCGATCCCCCAGCTTGTGGAGGAGAGCGCGCTTCAAGTGGTACTCCTCGCGATACCAAGCCTTACGCGTGCAAAACGGCGCGAGATCATTACATCACTGGAAAACCTGAAGCTCGAAGTAAAGACGATTCCTGGGCTCTCGGACATTATAAGCGGCAAAGCTAAAATATCCGAGTTACGAAATGTGAGTGCTGAAGATTTGCTGGGACGCGATCCGGTGATACCGGACGCGGAGCTATTGAAACGGAATATTGCTGGCCAAGTTGTATTGGTAACCGGTGCGGGCGGATCAATAGGAAGTGAGCTTTGCCGCCAGATTCTTGCGCAGCAGCCCCATTCCCTCATTCTTTATGAACTGTCAGAATTTGCACTTTACTCGGTTGAAGCAGAATTAGCAGAGACGGCGAAGCGCCTCGGTTGCTCCGCGAAGATTATTCCGGTTCTAGGTTCAGTCCAAAACGCCAAGCGACTTGAAAATGCAATTAAGGCATTTGGCGTTGATACGATCTATCACGCCGCCGCATATAAACATGTACCGCTTGTCGAGGAGAACGTTGTTGAGGGTATTCGCAACAACATCTTCGGGACACTTTCAATAGCACGGCTTGCTTACGAGAACGGTGTCGATAGGTTCATCCTCATCTCTACAGATAAAGCTGTTCGGCCTACGAACGTTATGGGTGCAACGAAGCGGGTCGCGGAATTGATTTGCCAGGCATTTGCGCAAGAAGAGACAGAGACTACTTATTCCATCGTGCGCTTTGGCAATGTGCTAGGCTCTTCCGGCTCGGTCATTCCTCGTTTCCGATCACAGATCGAAACCGGCGGGCCGGTCACGGTAACTCACCGTGAAGTCAACCGATATTTCATGACTATCCCCGAAGCTTCCCAACTGGTTATTCAGGCGGGAGCCATGGGAAAGGGGGGCGATGTCTTCGTTCTGGACATGGGGGAAGCCATCAAGATTTCCGATCTCGCCGTGGCTATGGTAAAACTCCATGGGCTGACGCCCTATATTATAGAGAATCCCGACGATGTGTTCCCCGATAAAGGGGACATCCCCATCTGCTTTACTGGCCTACGCAAAGGGGAAAAGCTCTATGAGGAGCTTCTGATCGGCAACAATCCCGAGCCTACGCTGCACCCGCGCGTAATGACGGCCACCGAGGTGGCCTTGCCCTCATCGCAACTTCTGCCCATTCTTGAAAAGCTGATGGCCGCATGTAAAGTGTACGATTTGCCAGCAATACGCCAGATATTGTGTACACTTCCGCTTGATTATGCACCTTTGGAAGACGAGTTGACCGACTGCCTTTGGAAGGCCGCCCGCTCCCGTGAGCCAATCATGCAGCATAAGAGACCGCTTCCAGTAGAGAGATGATCAACAAACACGGCAGCGTGATTAAGAAATTGTGGAGCGCTTTGCTCCATCTTTTCTTCCGCGCAAGCCGCGGATTGACCATCGGTGTCCGAGCTGTTGTTCTATCTGAAGATGGGGAGTTCTTACTTGTTCGGCACACGTACGCACCGGGATGGCATTTTCCTGGCGGCGGCGTTGAACCCGGCGAATCGATCGAGCAAGCACTAAAGAAGGAGCTGTGGGAAGAAACAGGATTGAAGCTTCGTGGTACGCCGAAGTTTCATGGCGTATTTTGAACCGTTCGGTTAGCAGACACGACCACGTCTTTGTATATCTTTGCGAGACGCAGGGCAGCATTCCAGCCACGCCTCGAAGTCTAGAAATCGCCGGGCTGGAGTTCTATAGCCAAGATCAACTGCCTGCCGACGTCGATCAAGGTACGGAGCGGCGGTTACTTGAAATTGTTTAGGGACAAAAGCCCGGACGGGATTGGTGAAATCACTCTCGGAATTGCTCACTCATTTAGGCTGACTATCAAGTCTAAAGCCCAATTTTGATATTCGCGTCAGCGGCGAGAATCTAACAGATCACCAATACGCTCGATAACTTCGTTCTGCTCTGCGTCGCTCAAATCGCTTCCAGAAGGCAGGCAAAGACCTTGCTCAAACAAGCGTTCGTCCGTACGTGTGCCACAATATGGTGCGCCGGAATAGAACGGCTGCAAATGCATTGGCTTCCAAAGTGGACGCGCTTCGATTTCATGCTCAAGTAACATGAGACGAATGTCCTCTTTCGAAACATTAGTTATAGCGGTATCAATTTCGAAGGCGGTCAGCCAACGCGTCGAATGGAAACCATCAGGCTCCGGCATAAAGGAAACGCCAGGCCGCGACAGCGCGTCATGATAGCGTTCGAAAATCTCCCGCCGTCTGGCGACCCTTTCATCCAGTACCTCCATTTGGCCTAGGCCAATCGCCGCGCAGATATTGGAAAGACGATAGTTATAGCCTAAGGTCGAATGCTCGTAGTGCGGCGCAGGATCGCGGGCTTGGGTCGAGAGGAAGCGTGCTTCATTTGCCCATTCCTTATGTTTGGTTACCAGCATGCCACCACCGGATGTGGTTATGATTTTGTTTCCGTTAAAAGAGAGGATCGCCGCGTCACCGCCTGTGCCCGCCTTCCGGCCATTTGAGTATTGAGCGCCCAGACTTTCTGCAGAGTCCAGTAGCAACCGTACACCGTGCTTCGCCGCCATCGCTTCCAGAGGCTCTAGGTCAACGCTTTGCCCGTAAAGGTCAGTGGGTACGATGGCTTTGGGCAAGCGGCCCTCGTTCGCGGCGATATCCAGCTCCCGGGCGAGCAGGCCAGTGTCTACCGTCCAGCTTTGCGGGTCCAAATCAAAAAAGCGCGGTCTCGCACCAAGATAACTGACCGGAAAAATGCCGCCCGCGAATGTCATGGATGAGATCCAAACCTCATCTCCTGCACCCACACCCGCAATACGCAGGCCAAGATGCAAAGCAGCTGACCCGGACGAAAGTCCGACGCAATGCACGCCGCCGCCGAGGTAGTCGCTTACAGCCGCTTCGAAACGATCAAGCTGCGGCCCGAGCGGCGCGATGAAGTTCGAGGCAAAGGCCTCTGCAATATAGACTTCTTCGCGGCCAGACATGTGGGGGCGGGATAAGAAGATGCGCATAAGTTATTTGGGCTCCATTGGCCGGGCGGGATTACCAATTACTTTTGCTCCGGCGGGGACATCCTTTGTAACGACGGCGCCCATTCCAATAGTGGCACCAGCGCCGATGGTGATACCTTGCCGAATTATTGCCCCAGAGCCAATATACGCATGATCGCCAATCATCACATTACCATTGCATTTGACGCCAGGAGCAAAAGTCACAAAGTCGCCGATTACGCAGTCATGCTCGACATAGGAATAGAGATTGGCGTGAAAGTGACGACCGACCTTTATGTTGGAAGTCAATGTAACGAATGGCGAGAGAATTGCACCTTCGGCTATGGTCACCTCATCCATGATGACCACATTCTCAGCGCGCGGCGAGAAAAAGGCGATGCCCGCTTCCTGACACTTGGCATCGAGCTTGGCGCGCACTCGACTATCTGCGATCGCGATGCAGACAGATCGTTGCTGCGTCGCGTGTGCGAGAAATCCCTGCCAATTGAGGCAGGCATGGCCGTTGATTTGGGCCGGGTAGTCTCCGTCGTCGACAAAGACTGCTTGCGTCATGCCATCCAGACGGCAGGATACTATAGGCATAATGCCTCGCCCCGCCCCTGACGCGCCATAAACACCGAGCAAACGATTCAAGATTTGTTCCCGCTAAACTTGCTCATGGTTGCCTCGCCCTCTGCGGAAATACCATCTCGCTTCACGACCTTTCGCACAGTGAGCCAAATGATCTTCAAATCGAGAAAAAAACTCTGATTGTCGATATACCACACGTCGAGCTTGAATTTCTCTTCCCACGAAATAGCATTGCGCCCGTTTACCTGTGCCCAGCCAGTCAAGCCGGGGCGCACATTGTGACGCCGCGCTTGCTCGGCAGAATATAACGGCAAATACTCCATCAGTAATGGGCGCGGTCCGACAAGGCTGATGTCCCCTTTGAGCACGTTCCAAAGGCTGGGAAGCTCATCGAGTGAAGTTGAACGCAAAAAGCGCCCGAATTGCGTAAGGCGCTGAGCGTCCGGCAATTGCTCCCCGTTTGTATCGACAGCGTCAAGCATAGAGCGGAATTTTATCAGTTCGAATGGCTGCGCATGTTTTCCCGGCCGAATTTGCCGAAAAGTCACTGGCGATCCGAGCTTCAAGCGGATTGCGCCGGCAACAAAAACCATAAACGGGTAGGCAATGACCAACCCAATTACCGCGCAAAAAATATCAAATGCGCGTTTCATCGCCTGTCTTTAACTCTTGAGTATTGTCGATACGGGTTTCAGGGGAGGGCGTTTCGCTACCATTTGTGACCCAATTCACCCATCTCTGGGCCAAATCAGCACGATCAAAATCCTCCCGTGCAAGTGCGCGCGCATTCTCACCCTTCTTGGCCAAGGCGGCGCGATCATCCGCAGCAGCGATTAATGCGGCAGCAAAGGCTTCGGGATTATCGGGCGGAACAGGAAAACCGCAATCTCGTTCCGCAATCAGACCAGCCAGCCATCCTGGATAATTGTTGAGCACAGGCAATCCTGCTGAAATGTAATCGAAGAATTTGTTCGGCGAAGTACCATAATAAAACGCTGGAACATTCTTGAGAATTTGAAGCCCGATATCGGCCCCCGCCATCAATCCTGCCAACTCGGTTTTGGGTATCGGATTCAAGAACAGAACATTTTTCAAACCGGCTTCCAAGGCTCTTTGCCGCAGGCGCTCTTTTTCGCGGCCCTGCCCTACCAGCGCTATTTGAATGTCAGCCCTGTTACGTTCCAAGAGAATTGCTGCTGCGTCGAGAACCGAGTCCAAGCCGTTTGCTGTACCATGCGTGCCGGTAAAGATTGCCAGCAATTGATCTGGTTTCACTTCCTTTGGGCGCCAAACATTTTGCGGTTCAGCGAAAAGGCTCCTGTCGCATCCGTTGGGAACCAAAGCGATTTGTGATCTGTCGACACCACGCGAAGCGATCCCGTTCACTATTCCGGGCGACAATCCAACAAGCCGATTGGCTGAGCGATAGGAAACCCATTCTAGCAAAGACATAAGTCCAAGGGCCAAAGGGTTGGTGATAACACCCATTGCTTTGGGCAATTCAGGCCACAGGTCACGCACTTCAAACACGAAAGGCTTGGACTTTATCCAGCGTGCAAAGACGCCTGGAATTCCGGCAGTCAAAGGTGTGGTTGTGGCAAACACAATGTCCGCAGGTTCACGAAGGGCGAGACCAACCGAACCGAATGCGAACTTTAGGAATACTCCTATCCGCTGCAAGAGGCCCATGTCATTGGCGTAGTCGAGCTCGAACTCGATAACATCAATGCCATCTACCCGACCGCGCCTCATGCCTTTGACGAATGGCTCAGAAAGACCGGTCTGCCCCTGAGCATAGCTGCCGCAAACCATAGTGACTTCATGGCCTGCCCTAATGAGAGCGCTTGCCATCTCATACGAGCGAGTTCCCGCTGACCCTTGGGGAGTCGAGAAATGCTGGTGAAAATAAAGAAGGTGCATGATCAGAAATAGACTTTCGTAACCAACACTCCCGGTCGATTTACATTTATCGAAATTTCCGGTATCTTAGTGCTCTTCAAATAGTAGCGGGATTCGACTGTAGCACCTAGCGTCGGTAAGATTGGTTTGCCATCGAATTCAATTGTAATAGAATGGTTTTCATTGCGGATGGATTCTCTTTCAACGCGCCAATTCCCGGGTGGTAGGCGCCAACGCAAGCACGCCTCTGAAAAGTTTCCTGATATCGTATCCTGGCAGATAAAGAGGTCAGCACTCAATTCGATCGTCCGGTGATGCCGGGCACCATGAGCGTCAGTATACTGTGCAGCAGCAGTTGCTTGCACACCGTCATCTACAACGGGCTCAACGGCTGTAGCCTTGAGCCATTCTCCAAAAAGGAAACGCCCTAGGCGAGGCATCTGGTTCCGCCCATCGAACTCGATCGTATTGTGCGCAGCCGTCCCAGCGAACCACTCGGCCCTGTGAGCATTGTAACTATATGTCCCGGCATCGCGCAGCAAGTTGATTCCCTTGTGCCACAAATCGACATGCAAGGCGTCCGCTTGACTTGGGCGGAATTGAAAACATGGATAATGCATCAGGGCGGCAGAGTTCTTCTTACGCAGGAGATGAAAGCCACCATCACCAAAATGATGCGAAGCAGCGCGAGGCCATACCGTTTCGCTAGGCGACAACCCTAGGGCCTCAATCCTCGCATCTAAATAATCGGCCCACGGCTTAGCATTCGCGAAAAGCGCGGCGGCCAGCGCTACGGTCGGACGGAAATCGCGGTAGCGCGATTCCGGCACACTGAACAAATGCGAACCGTCGTTTGCTCCCAAGTTTGGCGCGTCTCCAGTGACCTCATCTGTAATTGCATAAAGCCAGCGCGCGCCTTCGACCACGCGGGCGGCCGCATCGTCTCGTAAACATCCAGTGCCGGTTCGAGCAGACCAAAGTCCAACCATGCAAAGAGCTTCCAAATTTGCACGATGGTAGGTGGTCGAATACTGGCATGGGCTACCATCGGGTTGGATCACACGTTTAGCGCGATCATTGACCCATTTCTTTCCGGTCCGGGCAATTCGTGCCGATCCTTTCATTCCCCACTTTTGCCCCCAAGTTCCAGCGATGAAAAGCGCAGACGACTCAGCCGTGCCGTGATTGTTGTCTTGGCCAATTGCATAGGACAAAGTCGGATAAACCCTGTGCGCATGGGTTTCGACCAGCCATTGCATGGCTGGGGATGGGTTGCACCAGCGGTCGAGAATCAACGCGGTTAAAGCCAAGTTCATCAAGCGAATCGCTGATTCCTGTGCGCAAGCCCAGTTAATGCCGCGAAACGGAGGGTTCTTATCAATCCAGTCCCGAAGCCAATACTCGATTGTAGCGGCGGCCTTTCTGTCGCCAGTCTTCGCCGCCAATGCCAATTGCGGTAGCCAGTAGAAGCGCGACAGTTCCCAATAGCGTTTCGCGTCACCGCCACCTAGGGATAACAGTGCCTCGCTCCAGTCTTGATCAGGATTCAGGCGCGGGCCGTCGCCAATATAATCGGCGTACCAATCCGGCGGTGAAGAAGTACTCACTTCGTGCCAACCAAAAACTTTCAATGTCGCAACGCCGCCCACATCACCTTCAAAAGAGCAATCGAACAGCGCACCGGCGGGGCACTCATGCCCCAATGGCCGCGGCCGCCACCCCAATTTCAACCGCAACCTATAGAATGCCACCCGGGCCACATTGCGCAAACCAAGACGCGGAACCGTTCGAGCGAGCATTGCTAGGCGCGACATTGGTCACACTTCTGATCCTGTTCGATATCTGCGGCGATGTTCATCCACAGTTCAAGCGCGAAGGGTGCGAAGACATCGCGGAACCAAACGTTGCCGCGCCCGGAACAATAGTCGTCAAAGCGTTCGATGTACCCCTTCCGGCTCACCAGCCCAGTCTGGTAGACACGCGCATCACCGCTACCCATCAGGTCGTAGACCGCCGTTTTTAGCGCCCCTTTCAACCAATCGTCCTGCGGGTTGACGAACCCCTTCTTGTCCTTGCGCCAGGCAATCGAGGATGGCAGAACGGGTTCGAACGCCTTGCGAAGGGCGTATTTGGTCCACCCATGCGTCAGTTTCAGCCGCTCATGCATCCGCAGCCCCATTTCAATGACCCGGTAGTCGAGAAAGGGCGATCGCACTTCGCAAGATGCAGCCATCGACATGCGGTCTTCATAGTGACAAAGATACGGCACTGAATAACGAGAGACATCGAGCCACTGACGGTCGCCAAGAGAGGTGATGCGGCCCAAATTAGCAAGATCGAGCGCCTCAGTCGTAGCTTGACCTAGGATCGAACTGTTCGCGGAACCTATGTAGCGTTTGGCTTCAGTCGGGTCTAACTGCGGTAGAATCGTGCCATTAGCAATGAACCCCGCAGCGAAGCGCGTAGCCTCGATCAAATGCCACTTTTTTAGGAGCCGTTTCGTCTCCAAAACCGGATACTTGCGATAACCGCAGAAGGCCTCATCTGCACCTTGCCCAGTTAGCACCACCGTTATACCCGCTCGCCGAGCGTTTTGCATCAGTTTGTAAAAAAGAGGGTTGGAAAACGAGGTGACCGGACCGTCATTGTAGCGAATGCAGGTCTTGAGCAGACCTAACAGTCCCTCGCCCTCTTCAGGATCGAGCACAAACCGTCGAACTTCGGCATCTAGATGACGAGCTATGACATCAATATGCTCGGATTCATCATCCTTGGAACCTGGGTTGACGGCGGAAAAATGCTCGATGCGCCTCCCCAGTGTGCCCGTGCTTTGCGTCGCCAAAGCCGAGATGATCGAGCTGTCAATTCCACCCGATAGTGCGACGCCGACAGGCACGTCGGCTTGCATACGTAAGCGAGTGGAATCTTCCACCAAGAAGCGAAGCTGCTCGATGGCCTCCTTCGCGCGCCCCCCCGGCATCGGGGTCGAGTATTCAGGCGCCCAGAAACGACGCATTTTGCTCATTCCCGCTACTGGCTCTGCTCCATCGATCTCGGCAATGGACGCGGGTGGAAAAGACTTGATGCTCTTAAGCCAGCTACGTTCATCGACATTTTGCAATGATTGCGCCAGAAAACGCGAAGCAGTAACAGGGTCGGGCATCAGATCTACACACGGTAAACCCAAAAGGCTGTGCATTTCGGACGCCATATAAATCCCGTTTGCGTCTTGATGCACATAGAGCGGTTTTTTGCCGAGCCTGTCGCGCGATACATAGAAGCGGTTGGCTGCGACATCCTGAACGATCATAGCCCACATACCGTTGAACTGCTCCAAGGCGGCATCGATCCCAATGCGTTCGATCAGCTCGACTATTACTTCAGTATCACTCCCCGAACGCAGATTTCTCAGCCCGTGCTGCTGGGCGAGTTCACGGAAATTATAAACCTCCCCGTTGAACAGGATGCGAAACCGCCCAGAAGCCGATAGCATCGGCTGCGCCCCAAATTCATTTAGTCCGACAATCGCGAGCCGCTGATGCGCCATGCCTAGGTTGATTCCCGCGGTTTCCTCGAAGCAAAAACCCTCACCGTCTGGGCCGCGGTGAATTTGCCGCTGGTGCGCGGTCTTAACGAAGGTCCGCACCGGGCGCGTCGAGAGAGCAAAGACTAATCCACACATGCTACCTGACCTCCATCAAGTCTTCTGCCGGTACGTCGTAAGGTTGCTCCCGCGATAAAAATAGGCGTGAAAAACGAGATGAAAAAGTTGAATGAAAACATCGATTGAACCAGCATAGAAATGAATCCAAGCCTGCAGGCAGTTTGAAAATAAGATCGCGAGTTCCAGCTTGAAAACAATATGGCCGCGCATTGTGTAAACCAAAGGAATAGACCCAGCACACCGAATTTCGCCATAATTGCCAAAGGCGTGAAATGCGCGTTGGTCACGGTATCCTCGATCGCCACTATGCCAAAATTGGAAAGAAAATACGGATCCAAACTGTAGCGAAAGCCATAACCATTTCCGAACCAAAAGGCCCATCCCTCAAGGTGCGGCTTTAAGGAGACGTATTCGACGAACCGGCCCGGATCGAGTAATAACAAAAACTCTTCCCAGCCCTTCGTTTCATTCGCGACTGAGGTCAGTTTAATCCACGTGCCTGTTAACCGGCGCATAGCTTGGGCATTGCCAAGTGAAGTACTGTCCTCGAAAATACCTAAGGCGATGATAAGGGCGGCGCCCAGTGCGAGAAAGCTCAAAAGCGCCCTGACGATGTTTTTTCGATTTAGGAATCCCAAAAGGCCAACAACCGCTATTCCAGCCAGGATGCCGCGTTTACCCCCGAATGCCGCCAGTGCCAGAATTGCAAGATATGTCGGTACATGCCCCTGAGCTAGTGCAAGAGCGGCGGCAAATGTCAGTTCCGCGGGCGCCTGATAATAAAAGGTGATTCCCGCTGACAGTGCGGCCAAGGCAAGGAACAACGCCAAGATCGCTGCGAGGATTGAGCGACGGATGATCTTCCGGGCGTACACTCGGAAAACCGCGTCGAAATCGGTCTTCTCCATGAACCGAAGTATGAGCGTTCGAATCACGATTACCTTAAGTATAAAAAACATGAACAAAATGATGTCATTGAAGAATGTGATGTTAGTATTTCCTTGGCCGACCCCAATTAGGATCGGCAAGGGCAGCATCAATAGAAGTGGGAGGTCGTGCAAGCGTGTCTTTAGCTTGGCGCGGCACATGAGGAAAAATGAACCGATGACTAGTAGGTCAAGAATGCGATAGCCAAGCAACAACAGAGGCGGAATACCGGACACACCGAATAGCCGAAACATTGAGGCCAACTGCAGGAACAGGTAAATACTCGAACAAAAGACAAGCACCTTCAAGACGCGAAATTCGCCACGAAGCTCATGTCTCATAGAAAATTGAGGAGTCAGATCATTCATAGTGTTTCATTCGGACGATCGAAAAAGTCGACCGACTGCCTCCAAGAGAGCTCTCGCAAAAATCCGTGACAGGTCATGACCATCGCCCATGCCGAATTAGTTTGAGCGAACCCATAGCAATGGCAATCCGGCCAGCAGCAATAGTGAGGGCCGCGACGACAAAAACGCCGAAAGCTTCACCGACCCCTCCCCCTTTCAACACAAGCAGCGTATATATCGCCATGGCAGCAAAGGCACAGGAGTAGACGACAAGCAAGGCCCGGTCTTTCCGCAGCCCGAAAAGGACATAGTGGAAAGGAAGCGAGGCGGAGATCGCAACTGCGCCCAGGAGGATCCAATGAAGATGCGCTAGGCCCGCGTGATAATGCGGAGCGAGGAAATGTAACACGATATACTGAATGGCAAAATATGCTGCCAAACACATCACCACCGAACTGACTAGATTTGTAATCAAAAAGCGGCTGAACTGCGCCATCACCGCGCCGGAATCGCGATGCAAGATGGAGCGCACAAGTGGCGGATATTTCCACGCCGAAACCCCAGCTTCGAGTACCGAGATGATCCCCATCCCGAAAGACACATACAGCCCGTAGATCGCGGTTGTGGCCAGTTCCGTCATGCTGGCAACGATGAACCGGTCGATGCCGAACAACACTCGAAAAACCAATGTCGCCGCAAAGAACACCGCGCTTGCCTGAACCGTTGTCCGAACCCATCGCAGATCGAGCCGCAGCAGGGTCTCGTAATACGACCCGACACGCAACATGATCAGAACGATGGCTACAACCGGGACTGCAAGGCCGAACGTGATCACGATGGCTGCAAGCAGGTTCAGGTCGATCCCCGCTAGCTCATCAAGAACAAAAATGGTCGCTAGCGGTATCCCCTGTCGAACAAAAAGAAGCACCGATGCAGCAAAAGGATGCTGAAGAGGCGGCAGCAATCGGGTGAGGTCATTGGCGTAAAGCTCACTTAGGAAGAACACTGGAAACACCAGATAGACAGCGATTGGAAAATCGCCTGCATAGGCGAAAAACGCCAGACCGAAGAGCGGCCCGACGATAAAGCCGGTGGCACCCAGAAACGAAAAATGCCTACTCAGGATGTTTTTCTGTTGATCGGGCGCGTCCAGAAACAGCCGAGTTGTCTCTGCATATACATCCATTGATGCGGCAGCTGTGCCGATCTGCAGTGTCGCGGCATACAGCATGAAAAAGCCAAAGCTGTCCGGCTGCAAGGCCCGCGCCACCACGACGAACAACACAAAACGCGCAAGCAGCGACGCCGAGCGCAGAGAAAAGGCCGAAAATTGCAGAACCTTGTCTTTCATCGGCTCAGAAATTCCACGAACTCGGGAAATCCGCGCCCGTTGAAGAGTTTGCCTTGCAACTGAATGCTGGTTTCTTTCAATCGAACCGGATCACAGACACGCGACGCCATTGCATCGAGATCCGTAACGACATGCGGCAGAGTTTGGCCATTTTCCCGGATGTAATCGGCCTGCACTAGTCGGTCGAGATCACTCAAAAGGACGGTCACGCAAGGACATCCGCGCGCGATCGCCTCCTTAGTGACGCTGGAGGTGCGAGTGATAGACACATCGACTGTATCGACAAATTGTTCCAGCGGTTCCGCTTTGCCGATGGTGCAAATGCCCGAGTAGCGTTCCAGCACAGGTTCGAACTGTACGCCATCTTCGCGTGGGTGCAGCCGCAAAATGACCGTCCAGCCGTGCGATTCTGCGACCCGACACAGCGTTTCCGCAATCGCTACATTGTTTTGGGTTTCGTAGGGCTGCGTGAAATACCCCAGAGCCATCGAAGGGCGCGGCGTCCTTACCTCGAGCACCTCGAAGGGCGGCCCCTTAAAACCGATCGCGCCAAGCCGCACCCCGCCAATATGCGCTAGAGCGGCGCGGTTCGGCGCACTATCGGCCAGAAAGCAGTCGGAGAAAGGGAATACCGGAAGGGGACGATCTTGGACAAGGACCGGTTGAATTGTCCGGGTGGTCAGCCCGGCGCCGCGCGGAATGCAGCCTTCGGTCCAGGCAAAAGGACCCTGGACCTCGAACCCTGCGGTGAACCGGGCCGATGGAAATATGCGCAAGGTATCCCTAAGCAATGTATTCTGAAATGCGTAAAAGCGCACCGCATTGAAGTCCCGCTCAAGTTCCGTAAGGCTGGCGGTGAATACAAAGGGCCCGCAGGTGATTTGTTGAGTCTTGTTCAGCCCTGTGCGCGGCGTTGGCGCCAATGCGCGAAACAGGCTGCGAAGCAGCGACGAAGCCTTGGGCACGAACAAGGGCAGATGGCCTTCGAGGCGAGTACGGATTTCGGCGCTGCTGTCTTGAGTGAATTGCGGCGTTATCAGCGCGCCCACGTCTTCGCTGTTGGAAAACACCCGGGCCGCGTGGCGGGCGTGTTCAACCGAGCGGACGAGCGCCAGCCCGCGAATGCCATCGCGATCCTTGGCCATCTTGCGACCGAGGTCGGATCGAAGCATCGTGAACACAAAACGCAACAGAATTATCGACGAAGCGACGCGCAGGGCCGCACGCCGAGTCCAGCCACGAGACAGGGCATCGCCCCGAAGCTTATGTGACACTACCGGGAGATTCGATACTCCGGCCTTCACCGAGGACGCGATGAGCGAGCCCAACACGTCGCGTGATCCGCGACGGCTTTCGAGGGTTACGATCCCAGTGGCCGGGATATGCGGCGCGCGCTCCGGAGCATGAAATAGCAGGATCTGGCTAGGCCGGCGGCTCTCGATGATGCCGGCGATCTCGGTCAGGGCGGAAGCGACGGGGAGGACGCTGTAGATGAACTGATCGTTGACGAGACTCGCAAAGGGCAGCGAGGCCAACCGATCCTCAAGGCCAGCAAATAGTCCCAAATACTGATCGCGCAACGTCCCCATATCGCCCTGCAGCGACTGCGGCAGATCCTGCCAACCGTCCCGTTGCGACACGGCTAAGAGGCGCGGCATCCGGTAAAGAATGTCCCCGTCCTCCAACAGCCCATCAAGGCCTTCGGTCCATGCGCCCGAAAGGTGAAGTACCAGTCGAGCGGTCATTTTATTGTGGCTGGGCTAAGCATGGTATTCAAGCTTGTCTTTTGATTTTCGGGATCGGCGCTTCTCATGGTCGCGCCGGTCCCGGCTTTCTTCATTGATTAACCGGAGACATCGTTCCAAGTCAGGGGCTCACCGCGCTTTAGGTCGCGCTTGGCGCGCTGTCCGAGAACAGTGTCGTAGTGTTTCGGGGCCAGGCCGTATCCTGGACGGATCGAGCGTACATTATCTTTGGTGATCATCGTGCCTCTGGGAATATCCTTGACGATGTATAGTGATCGGCGGAAAACCGTGTTCGAGCGCTCGCTGGATTTCAGCCCGTAGTCCACCGTGCCAACTGCGTCCCAAGTAATGCGTGCATCGCGACACAATTGCCGCAGTCCCTCAGGTTCCAGCGAGAAGCTGTCGTCAGGGCCGCCGCCATTGCGGTCGAGGGTGAAGTGCTTTTCGATCACCGTTGCTCCCAGAGCGACCGAAGCGATGGCGCTGACATTGTTCAACGTGTGATCCGACAGGCCGATAGGCACGCCGAAGCGCTGCTCCATATCGGCCAGCGTCGCGAGCTTATAGTCTTCGGCCGGGGCCGGATAGCCTGAGACGCAATGAAGCAATACCAACTCCTCGCATCCCCCTTCGCGTGCCGCCTGCACCGCCTCGCCGATCTCATCGAGGTCCGCCATGCCGGTCG
>CEPQ01007840.1_pt1 | contig 22265 bp, 18 predicted proteins | sample 530411 | NCBI WGS metagenome assembly CEPQ01 (sample SAMEA2620039, study PRJEB7988) | marine metagenome | isolation source: saline water (ENVO:00002010), including
TCAGCCCTCTAAAACCACATGCCCAACCCGGCATGGGTTGGCCGCTTGAATTCACTTGTCAGTTCGGCGCTCAGCGCCACGTTTCATGGGGGTCTTACCGGCCACGTTGCGAACGAAGATACCGGGCCCCTAGAAAAGAGCGCTGCTTTATATCAGAAACCCCCTAGGGCAACAAGCGCGGATTGAAATTTCCGCCCGACTGCCGTGCCTTCGAGAGTTGCTGCTCGATGCCGACCGGGGCCTGAGCACTGCAGCCCGTTCGTCAGCTCACACCTATATATAGGTGGCAATCAACCCGCGCTACCCCGCGCCTCGTCGCGCAGCTGCCGACGCAGCAACTTGCCCACGGCTGTCTTCGGCAGCTCGTCGCGCAGCTCGAGATAGCTCGGCATCTTGTAGCCGGTGAGATACTGCCGGCAATGCTCGAGCAACGCCTGCTCGTCGGCCGCATCGTCCTTGAGGCTGACGAAGACCTTCACTGCCTCACCCTTGCGCGCATCCGGTACGCCGACCGCCACGCATTCACGCACGGATGGATGCTGCATCAGCACATCCTCGATCTCGTTGGGAAAGACGTTGAAGCCGGAGACCAGGATCATGTCCTTCTTGCGATCGACGATCTTCACGAAGCCCGCGGCATCCAGCAAGGCGATATCCCCAGTCTTCAGCCATCCCTCGGGCGTGAGCACCTTGGCCGTCTCGTCCGGTCGCTGCCAGTAGCCCCGCATCACCTGCGGGCCGCGCAGCCATAGCTCGCCCGGCATTTCCGGCGCTACGTCGTTGCCCTCGTCATCCACGGTGCGCAGCTCGGTTTCGATCAGCGCCTGGCCGATGTAGCCCTCGCGGTAAGGGCTCAGCTGTGTACCGGTCGCCACAACAGGCGAGGCCTCGGTCAGGCCGAAACCTTCGCGGATCGGCGCCCCGGTCAGTGCCTGCCAGCGACGCCCGACTTCACTGTTGAGCGGCGCGCCGCCGGACGTCGCCCACTTCAGATTGGAGAAATCGATGCTGCGAAACTCCGGGTGATTCATCAGCCCGACGAACAGCGTGTTGATGCCGCTGAGCAGGCTGAACGGATAGCGCTGCATGGCACCGATGGTTTCGTCCAGATTGCGCCCGTCCCGGATGAATACGGTGTGCAGGCCCATACCCACCGAACTCAGGCAGTTCGTGGCAAACGCCATGATGTGATACAGCGGCAGCGGCGCGATGCGCACATCCTTTTCAGGCTCCAGCAGACCCGGCTTGTCGAACAGCTCAATGGTCTGCAGCACGTTGGCTAGCAGATTGCGGTGACTGAGCATCGCGCCCTTGGAAACGCCGGTCGTACCGCCGGTGTACTGCAACAACGCCAGCCGGTCGAGGCCTGCTTCGCGTTCCAGAGGCGGGCTTTCCGCCCCCAGCCGCAGGGCCTGCATGAAGCGCTGCGTTCCCGCCTCGCTGCCTTCGTGAATCGGCCTCTGCAGATCATCGACGCTGGTGAGCATTACGTGCTCCAGCTCGGTGTCCGCCTGCACCGCGCGTACCAGCGGCAGCAGCCGATCGAGCACAAGGATCGCCCTGGCGCCGGAATCGCGGAACTGATGGCGGGCTTCGGCGGCCGTGTACTGCGGATTGGTATTGACGATCACCAGCCCGGCCTTGAGTGCGCCGAACACGGCGATGGGATATTGCAACGAATTGGGCAGCTGCAGCGCCAGCCGGTCACCGGGTTGCAGCCCGGCGTGATGCCGCAGGTAGCGCGCGAACGCGTCGGCAAGACTGCCCAGCTCGGCGTAGGTGAGCTGGTCGTCGCCACAGGAAAATGCCGCGCGCTGCGGATGCTTCGCGCAGGCCTGAACCAGCAGGTCATGGACGTTCTGGTAGCCGCCACGGGCGAGTTCGGTAGCCACGTAGCCTTGCACGGAAGCGGACATCGACATTCTCCAAAATGAATTATTGTTTTACTGTGCGAAACTGGATGTCGAATCCGATAGTAGTAGATCGCTTTTTCCGTCGCAATGATCGCCAATGGCCGCACTGCCCGGCGTCGGGCGATCTGCTATCGTTCGCCACCGCTGCCCACTAGCCAGACAGACCGAGACCATGAGCGACGACATCGAAGACACCGGCACCCCCAAGGATCGCAAGTTCGTCGAGGCCCTCGCCCGCGGGCTGGACGTGCTACGTGCCTTTACCCATGGCTCGGTGGTGATGGGCAACCAGGACATCGCACGCATCACCGGGCTACCCAAGCCCACCGTGTCGCGCATGACCTACACGCTGACCAAGCTCGGCTACCTCAGCTATTCGCAGCAGCTGGAGAAGTACCAGCTCGATTCCGGCGTGCTGGCGCTCGGCTACGCCTACGTCTCCAACCTGCGTGTGCGCCAGCTGGCCAAGCCGTACATGGACGAGTTCGCCCGCCGCACCAACACCACCGTGGGCCTGACCTGCCGCGACCGGCTGTCGATGATCTACGTGGAGAATTGCCGCCCGGCCGAGGTCACCACCCTGCGCATGGACGCCGGCGTGCGTCTGCCGCTGGCCACCACCGCCGCTGGCCGCGCCTTTCTCGCCGCCACCCCGGAGAAGGAACGCGAGCATCTGATGGCCGCTCTGGCCAGCAAGTACGGCGATGGCTGGGCCGCCATCGAGGCTTCGCTGCACGCCTCGTTCGAGGAGTTCACGCAGCACGGCTTCTGTCTGTCGCTCGGCGACTGGGACCGCAACGTGATGGCCGCCGGTGTGCCACTGCACCTGGCCGACGGCAGCATCATGGCGCTCACCTGCGGCGCGCCGTCATTCCAGCTCAGCGAGGAAACCCTGAAGAACTCGCTGGCCCACCAGCTGGAAATGCTCGCTCGGGATATCGAAAGCCTCGGCGTCTGATCGTCAGGCCCTGACGCTGGCCCAGGCGATGTCCGCGAGCAGCTCGCGGCAGTCGGCCAGCGCGGTGCGGGAACGCCCCGCCAGCCAGTTGCGCGCCATGTCGTGGCAGGGTCCGATCACCACCGCGAGAAAGCAGTCGCCGGGCATCCGCCGAAAGGCTCCGCTTTCGCGATGGCGCCGCAGAATTGCCCCAACCCGCTCGCCGTGGGTGCGATTGACCTCGCGCAGCCGTTCACCCATCTCCCCGGCCTCGACCCGCCCGCGGTTGTGCAGGACGAAGCGGGCCCAATCCGGGTTCGCCACCACCCAGTCGATGTAGCTGGTGACGAAAAGCCGGACGCAGGCTTCCGCGTCCAGCGTCTCGATCAGCCCGGCTTCGAGCAGCGCGGCGTACTCTCCGATGCCTTCCAGATACAGCGCGGCGATGATCCGCTCGCGATTGCCGAAGTGGTGATAGAGGCTGCCGATGCTGGCGCCGGAACGATCACGAATCATCTCGATGGTGGTCGCCTCCACGCCGAACTCGGTGAAACAGGCGAGTGCGGCCTGAAGGATTTCCTGCTTGCGGCTACTACGGGCCATCCGGCCTCCAGTCTGAACTAGAATATTTTTCTAGAATTATCTTCTACCCTTCGTATACTGCACCGATCGCAGCAATCGCAGAAGCGCGGAGAACAACAAGATGGCGACGATACAGGTTGAAGAACGCTCCATCGACAACGGCAACGGCCATGCCCTGTCCAGCTACTGGTATCAGCCGAGCAGCCTGCCATGCGGCGTCGTGCTGATCGCGCCGGCGATGGGCGTGCCGCAGCGCTTCTACACCGACTTTGCCAATTGGCTGGCCGGCCAGGGCTACTTGGCGGTGACCTTCGATTACCTGGGCATGGGCCGCTCGCGGCGGGTGCCGCTCCGCCAGTTGAACGTCGATATCCTCGACTGGGCGCGCCACGACTGCAGCGCGGTGCTCGCCGCGGCGGCCGAGGTTGCCGGTGAGCTGCCGCTGTACTGGATCGGCCACAGTGTCGGCGCGCAGACCCTGCCGCTGGTCAACGGCCATGAGCGCCTGACCCGCATCGTCACCATTGCCGCCGGCAGCGGCTACTGGCGCGAGAACAGCCCGCAGATCCGCAACAAGGCCTGGCTGCTCTGGCATGGTCTGGCGCCCGTACTGACCGCCGTGGCCGGCTACTTCCCCGGCGGTCGCATCGGGGCGGTCGGCGACCTGCCCGCCGGGGTGATTCGCCAGTGGCGGCGCTGGTGCCTGCATCCGGACTACCTGGTCGGTGTCGAGGGCGAGCCCGTGCGCCAGGCCTTCGCAGCCGTGCGCACGCCCCTGACCTCGCTGTCCTTCAGCGACGACGAAATGATGTCGGCGCGCAACACCGAATCCCTGCATGGCTTCTACAGCTCGGCACCGAAAACCATGCAGCGCATCGCGCCCGCGGAAATCGGCGCCACGCGGATCGGCCACTTCGGCTTCTTCCGTCGCAGTTTCGCCGACAACCTCTGGACACCACATCTGTTGCCAGAGCTGATGCCGGGTCAACAACAAACGGTGGCATGACCCATAATCGTCAATTTCGCAGAGCGGAACACTGCTAGCATATTTCGAAACATATGCGAGGGTTATTCACCTTGCCGGATGGCTGATCTCCGACAAAAGTGAGGATGGGCTGGTTACAGCCCTCCTCGCCAATGGAGCCTTGCCATGCACAACAACAATAACGGCTACCCCTCGCAAACCCGCGCCTGGGTCACGGTCGCCATCCTCATGCTCGCCTACGTGCTGTCCTTCGTCGATCGGCAAATCCTCAACCTGCTGGTCGAGCCGATCCGCCGTGACCTGGACATCACCGACACCCACATGAGCCTGCTCATGGGCTTCTCCTTCGCGGTGTTCTACACCATCTGCGGCGTGCCCATCGGGCGCCTGGCCGACCGCAAGAGCCGCCGCGGCATCATCGCCATCGGCGTGCTGGTGTGGAGCCTGATGACCGCGCTGTGCGGCACCGCACGCACCTTCTGGCAGTTCCTGGTGTTCCGCATCGGCGTCGGTGTCGGCGAGGCCGCGCTGTCGCCTTCGGCCTACTCGCTGATTGCCGACAGTTTCCCGCCCAAGCTGCGCGGCACCGCGATGAGCGTCTATTCGATGGGGATCTACATCGGCTCCGGTCTGGCCTTTCTGCTCGGCGGGCTGGTGGTCAAGTTCGCTTCGGCACAGGGCGATGTGGAGTTGCCGGTGCTTGGCATGGTGCGCCCCTGGCAGCTGATCTTCCTCGTACTCGGCGCGGCGGGCGTGCTGTTCACCGCCGTGCTCTTGCTGATCCGCGAGCCGTCGCGCAAGGGCGTCGGCGCCGGCGTCGAGGTGCCGTTGAGCGAGGTAGCCGGATACATTCGCCAGAACCGGCGCACCGTGCTCTGCCACAACTTCGGCTTCGCCTGCCTGGCGTTCGCCGCCTACGGCAGTTAGGCGTGGATTCCGACATTCTTCATCCGCACCTACGGCTGGTCGGCCAGCGACGTTGGCGTGCTCTACGGCTCGGTGGTGGCGGTGGCCGGCTCGATCGGCATCATCGCCGGCGGGCGGCTGTCGGACCTGCTGCACCGCCGCGGTTATCGCGACGCACCGCTGCGCGTCGGCATCATCTCCGCCGCGCTGACCCTGCCGCTCAATCTCGCCTACCTGGCCGGCACCGGCGAACTGGCACTGGCGCTGATCGCCCTGCACGTCTTCACCATCGCCATGCCCTTCGGCGTCGGCCCGGCGGCGATCCAGGAGATCATGCCCAACTCCATGCGCGGCCAGGCGTCGGCGGTGTACCTGTTCGTCATCACCATGGTCGGCCTGGGCATCGGCCCGACCGCGGTGGCGCTGGGCACCGACTTCGTCTTCGGCGACGACAACGCCCTGCGCTATTCGCTGCTGATCGCCACCGGCATCGCCCTTGTCGGCGCGATGATCCTGCTCGGCATGGGGCTAAAGCATTACCGCGGCAGCCTGGACCGCTTGCAGGAGTGGAAGCCGCAAGGTGTAGCCACACCAGCCCCGGCGTGACAGATCGACGCATGGCGGCCACTACATTCATTGCGTGCACTGGTCGCCGGCGGTCAGATCGTTACTGCCCAATAAGCCTTGTACGGCGTCAACTTCAGCCCTTCGGATTGTCGGCCAGTTGAGCTGAAAGCCGACCGCCACGGCACTGCCAAACCCCTGCAGCTTCAGCCGTTCGCACTCGAATTGCCGTCCTAGACGCTTTTGAGTTTGTGATGCAGGCCATATTTGTGTGTAATTGCCGGCCATTTCAGGGATTGAAACGGCAGCCCCGTCGGCACTGCAACGGCCGTCGCGTCAGTCCTGAATGCTACCTGCCAGCCATTCAGATAAGGACTACCTCATGGGCTTTGCAAAAAAAACCAGCGTGCTGTTGCTCAGCAGCGCCATCGTGTTCAGCGCCGGTTGCGCCAACATGGCCGAAAACGAGTGGGCGAACAAAGAGAACATCGGCACCCTGGTCGGCACCGCAGCAGGCATTCTCATCGGTAGCCAGGTTGGAAACGGTAGCGGTCGCACCGCAGCGATGATCGCAGGCGCACTGGCCGGCGGTTACCTGGGCAAGACTATCGGCGCGAAGCTTGACGTGCGAGATCGCGAGGCGCTTGCGCTGCAGACCCAGCAAGCGCTGCAGTACACCCAGGATGGCCAGGCCACTCAGTGGTCGTCGAGCCACAGCGATGCCAAAGCCACCATTACCCCGATCAAGACCGAAACCGTACAGCGTGAAGTCGCAGTCAAGCGCACTCCCAAAGTGCAGCCGGTAGCGAACATGACCCTCATCAACCAGCCCTACCAGGCGGTTAAATCGGCGAACGTACGCAATGCGCCTGACCTCAAAGCCGAAAAGGTTGCAGGGTTGCCAACCGGTACCACCTTTACCGCGATTGGCCGCACCGACAATGACTGGATCATGGTGGGCCGCCGCGGCGTAACCATCGGCTATGTTTACGCGCCGTTGGTGGCTCAGGTTAAAAAGCCTGCCCAGTCGACCCAGACCGCCGCAGCCGAAACGGCGACCGATCTCGACAGCCTCGATCTCGCCAGCGCAGCCTCCAAGGGCATCGATTTGGACGCCATCGATCTGGATGCTGTTCCGGTCGAGCAGGCCATGACGGCCCAGGCCACCTGCCGGACGATCAAGTACGACGTGACAGCCCAGGGCAGCAATGAGCAGCAGACTGCCAAGGCCTGCCAGGCGGCCGACGGTGCCTGGGAGCTGATCTGATGAACGTACGCCACATTTCCCTGCTGGCCTTAAGCCTGGCCGTAACGGCTTCGGCCCAGGCAGCCAGCCATCGGCTGGCCTATTCGAAGGCGGAAAACGTCGAAGTCTTTGTCGACCACGCCGATGGCCAGCCTTGGTGCAGCGACAACCTGAAGCTGCGTTTCGCATTTGCCGGCCCAGCAGACCAGGACTCCATCAACCGCTTGCTACCAAAACTTGGCGGCCTGTTCGCCACTCAGTGCTCGAGCGCCACGCAACTGAGCTGGACCAGTGTAGACAGCACCGGCAAGACCCAGGCCAGCGGTAGCGCCAGCCAGGCCGCCGGCTGGTTGGCGCAAGCAGCAGATACTGCCCCGGCAGCTCCGCAGCCTGCAGCCGAGCAAGCCCCTGCGCCAACCGTCGCCCAAGCGCCTGCTGAAGCCCCCGCTTCCGCTGCACCTGCTGCGCGCGAGACCGCTCCGGCCACCGCAGAGCCGGAACCGGCCAAACCGACGCAAGCCGAAGCACCACAACCCCCAGCCGCATCCCCAGCGCCGACAGCACCTTTAGCCGACGCCCAACCCGCTGAGCCGGCAGAAAAGCCAGCCTCGGTTGAGCAGGCCGTGGCCCCCGCCCCGGTTATCGCCAAAGAGTTCAGCGTCAACGGCTGGCAACCGCCGCTGGCCCGGGATGTTTTTGCCAAGGCCGACTTCATCACAGAGATCACCGATCAGAACGGCTGCCGCTTCCGCCTGGGGTTCAAGCCGGAGGACGACATAGCGAATATCTCCGCGACATCCAGCGGCGTGACATGCGGCCCGGACGGCTACGCGCAGGGCAGCGGCTCGCTGACGCTCAACCGCCGCGATGGCGTGCGTCTGCATCAGTTCAAAGGCAGCTTCCTGGATGGCCTGGAAATCTACGGCGACGCGCCGCAGCTTCCGGTAGTGGGTATCGACCAACGCAAGAACCTGTTGCTGCTGTTGCATAGCGAACCTGCCAGCAAGGTGCATTACCTGCTGCGCATGGGCCATAGCTATAACGGCCACTGGAATGCCGGTAGCGTCACGCTGATCGCTCTGACCGAAACCCGTGACCTTTTCCGCGACCTGGAAAGCATTCGCCGGACAATCGACCTCGCCACCGCACACCTCGACAAGAGCGCGCCCAAGATCAGAGCGATCCAGTTCTACGGCATGCGGGATCTGGAAAAAGGGCTGTACGAGGGCGATCGGGATTTCTGGCTCTACGACATTTCGCTTTCGCGTCATTACCGTACCAAGAAGTGGGAATACGACCCGGCCCGCGCCGATAACCACCTGTTCGCATACGAGCGCAAGGAAGCTGAACTGCAGCGCCGCGCCGAGCTGGAGCGCGAGCGTGAAGCCCAGCGTCAGCGCGAGCTGCTGGCCCGCCAGGCAGAGCAACAGCTGCAGCTGTATCGTCAACTGCGCCGTGAAACTCGCAAACCCGAAGAGCTCTATGGACGCATCCTCAGCGATGCCAGCTACTCGCCGTTCAGTGGCGGTGGCTATGCCGCGATGATGCAAGGCCGCGCGCAGGGGTACAGCCAGATCGTGCATATCGATGGCAAGACCGATGGTGGCTGGGAGGTCGACTATCCGTACCCTGCGGTATTGGATACCAAAGACAGCGAGCAAGACGCCGACGAGGGCTGGTTCCTGGTCAAGGGCGAGGCGCGCCTGGATGCATCGCGCAAGGATGAGCAAAACCTGCCGCTGACGCTGATCAGCGCCACTACGCTACAGGCGTGTACCGAGAAGGGCTGCGCCGACCTGCGCGACCCGCTGAAACTTGCACGCCATGAAATCGGTGACCCGGACTGGACGCCGGAAGAGGCCAAATCGCTGATACAACAAGCCTGGCCCGAACGTGCCGAACTCCAAGGAGATGACGAATGAGCAAGCGCCTACCCCTGATCGCCGGCGCTGCCGTTGCCGTACTGGTGGCCGGCTACTTTGGCCTGAGCGCCTACAGCAGCAGCCAGGCAGAAAAGCTGATCGAAGACTGGGTTTACGAGCACGAGCTTGAGGACACCCTGCGTTGGAAGTCGGTTTCGTCCAGCCCCTTCGGCGGCCGCGTGACAATCTCCGAGCTGCAAGTGGAAGCCGGTGGACGCGAGCCAAGCCTGCAGGTGGCTGAAGTCATCATCAGCGACCGCTCCATTAACGACGAGCGGACCCGCTTGCGCCTGCGCTTCAACGGCGTCGAGGCCGACACCCGCGCACTCGGTGGCCTGAGCAGCCTCGGCGCGATGGCCGGCGGCGGCTTCGGCCGAGGCATGGCGACCGCTCGCGGGTTCGAACCCGCGCTGATCAGTGGGCTGGCCGAACTCAAGCCCTATGACGTCGAGATCTACGTGGATATCGATGACGATGCCGGCACCCTGGAGACAGAGCTGGCAGTCGACCTGCCAGAACTGTTCGATTCGCGTGTCAGCTACCGGCTGAGCAACCTGCGGGATTTGAATCGCAAGCTGCAGCGCCTGAGCGAAAGCTTCGGTGGCGACGACCGGGGGCAGCGGGCATTCATGAGCGAGCTGGGTGACTTGGCGTCGAGCGTCGAGCGCGCCGAATTGCAAAGCGCCTCGTTCAGCGTTAAGGATCGCGGCATGGCCGAGCGCAGCATTGCTCTGTATCAGCGCTACAACACCCCAATGAACCCCACCGAAGGCAGCGGCGAAAAACAGCGCAAGGCGCATTACGAGAAGGTCGTTGAACAGACCGAAAAGGACTGCAGCCGTGAATTCAAGGACCTGCCAAAGGGCATGGAAGACAGTTGCGAACTGCTCAGGAAGGCTCTACTCGGCGACGTCAGCGGCGTGGAGTTGAAGGTCGAGCCGAAGGATCGCGTGCGCCTGACGGATCTGAGCGACCTGCAGAACGGCCGCCGCAGCAAGCGCCTGCTGGACCGCCTGAACCCGCAACTCGACAGCATCTGATCGCTGAGTGTGTGACAGAAAGGCCGGGCATTTGCCCGGCCTTTCCGTATCTGGACCGAATCACCCAGCCGGTGCAATCACCACTGAGCGGTTAGCAAGCGATGTATACCTCGCTATTTGCACCGCAACCACTGTTCACGAGCGAACTCGATACTACAAATCCAAGGAATCGCCGCAGCTTTCGATAGGCAACACAGAAACCGCGGGACGCGAGCTTGCTTGCGAAGCCGTAGGGTGGATCACGCTTTACCGATCCACCGCAACGCGACACCGAGTTATCACATGGATGCAAAAGCGACTATCCGGTCTGTCACCTTGGACGCAGCGCCGCAGGGTGGACTTCAACCAACCATCTGGGCTGAAGCGGAACACCCTGCGAAAGCGCAGACTGCGCCTCCGCCACACCTGCTGGCAGTCGGCTAAGAACTACGATCCTATCTCTGCAAAAGCACAACCGGGCCATGAGGCCCGGTCGTGGTGTGGCGGTTGGTGCGTTATGCCACCTGCATCAGCTTCGCATAAGCCTTCAAATGATGATCATCGTCACCGAACTGGTGGGCGATCATCACCAGACGCTTGGCGTGGTGGGCGAGGTTGTATTCCCAGGTCATGCCGATGCCGCCGTGCAGCTGGATGGCTTCCTCGGCCACCTTGCGTGCGGCGCGGGCGCAGATGTATTTGGCGGCGGCGATGATACGGCTGCGGTCGTCGTTGTCTTCGCCATCGGCAAAGGTGGCGGCGAGGATCGCCATGCTGGTGGCCTGCTCCAGCTCGGTCTGCATGTCCACCATGCGGTGCTGAAGGACCTGGAACTTGCCGATCGGCACGCCGAACTGCTTGCGCGTCTTCAGATAATCGAGGGTCAGCTTGCAGGCCTCGTCCATGCTGCCGAGGGCATCGGCGCACTGCGCGGCGATGGCACGGCCCTGCTGATAACGCAGCGCGGGCAGCGCATTACCAATCTCGCCAAGCACGGCGTCAGCACCGACCTGCACGTTGTCGAGGAACAGCTCGCAGCCCTTGCGCCCGTCGATGGTCGGGTAGACGCGGCGACTGATGCCTTGAGCATTCGGATCGACCAGGAACAGGCTGATGCCGGCTTCGTCGCGACTGTCGCCAGCGGTGCGCGCGGAGACGATGATCTGCCCGGCGCTGTGTCCACCGATGACAACTGCCTTGCGTCCGGACAGGCGATACCCGCCGTCGACCGCCTCAGCCTTGGTCTGCACATCGTTGAGGTTGTAGTGGCTCTGCGGCTCGTCGAGCGCCACCGCCAGTTGCAGCGAACCGGCCGCCACCTGCGGCAGCAGCTCCTCCTTCTGCGCGTCACTGCCCAAATGGGTGAGCAGTCCGCCACCGAAGATCACCGATTGCAGGTAAGGTTCGAGCGTCAGCCCGCGGCCCAGCTCGGTCATCACCAGCATGGTTTCCACGCCACCGCCGCCAAAGCCGCCAATCTCTTCGGAGAACGGCACGGCGGTCAGGCCCAGCTCGCCCAGCTGCGCCCAGAACTCGGCGGAAAAGCCCAGCTCCGACTCACTGAATTTCTCGCGCTGCTCGAACGGGTAGGCGTCGCGCACCAGGCGCGCCGCGGTGTCTTGCAGCATTTGCTGCTCTTCAGTCAGTTTGAAGTCCATTGCGGTGCCCCCTTACAGCTCGAGAATCATCTTCGAGACGATGTTCTTCTGAATTTCGTTGGAGCCGCCGAAGATCGACAGCTTGCGCATGTTGAAGTAGTCGCCGGCCAGCGATGCGCTGTAGTCGGCGTGCAAGAGATCGCCGTCGTAGTCCAGCTGCATTTCCTCTTCGAGGAATGGCAACGCGTAGGGGCCGATGACCTTGCGCAAGAGGTGAGTAATCGCCTGGCGAATCTCGGTGCCCTTGACCTTGAGGATCGAGGACTCCGCGCCCGGCACGCCGCCCTCCTTCGCCGCCGCGAGGATGCGCAGGGTGCTCATCTCGATGGCCATTAGCTGCATTTCCACTTCCGCGACCTGGGCGCGGAACAACGGGTCTTCGAGCATCGGCTTGCCGTCGCAGACCTCCTTCATGGCGATGCGCTTCAGATGCGCCAGCACCGCCTTGGACGAGCCGATGCCGGCCAGGCCCGTGCGCTCGTGGGTCAGCAGGTATTTGGCGCAGGTCCAGCCCTGGTTTTCCTCGCCGACGAGGTTTTGCACCGGCACGCGGACGTTGTCGAAGAAGACTTCGTTGACCTCGTGGTCGCCGTCCAGGGTGATGATCGGCCGCACGCTGATGCCCGGGCTCTTCATGTCGATCAGCAGGAAGCTGATGCCGCGCTGCTGCTGGGCTTCCGGGTCGGTGCGCACCAGGCAGAAGATCATGTTGGCGTGCTGGCCGAGGGTGGTCCAGGTCTTCTGGCCGTTGACCACGTAATGGTCGCCGTCACGCACGGCGCGGGTCTTCAGGCTGGCCAGGTCGGAGCCGGCACCGGGCTCGGAATAGCCCTGGCACCACCAGTCCTCGCCGGAAAGAATGCGCGGCAGGTAGTGGTCGATCTGCTGCTGCGTGCCGAACTTGATGATCACCGGGGCGACCATGTTGACGCCGAAGGGCACGGTACGCGGCGCGCCGAAGGCCGAGCACTCCTCATCGAAGATGTGCTTCTCGACCGGGCCCCAGGTGGTGCCGCCCAGTTCCACCGGCCAGCCCGGCGCGTACCAGCCGCGCTTGACCAGAATCTGCTGCCAGCGCTCGTGATCCTGCTTGGACATGTGCTTGCCGAGCTTGACCTTGGCGGCGATGTCCGCCGGCAGCTCGCTTTTCAGGAAGGCGCGCACTTCATCGCGAAAGGCGAGCTCTTCGGCCGTGTAGTTGACGTTCATGGGAAAGTCCTCATGCTGCGTTCGGTTTGCAGGCGGGCGGCACTCATTGCCCGGCCTGCCAGTCGGTGAAGGTGCGGCCTTCGGCGGCCAGTTTTTCCAGCAGCGGCGCTGGCTTCCACCAGTCGCCGCAACGTGCGTGCAGTTCCTTGACCCGCGCCAGCACCTTGTCCAGGCCGACGCTGTCGGCATAGAACATCGGGCCACCACGGAAGGCCGGGAAGCCGTAGCCGTTCAGGTAGATGACGTCGATATCGCTGGAACGCTGGGCGATACCCTCTTCGAGAATCTTCGCGCCCTCGTTGACCAGCGCGAAGATGCAGCGCTCGACGATGTACTGCTCGTCCAGCGCCTTTCGCTCGATGCCTTTCTCCTGCGACGCGGCTTCCAGCATAGGCGCGAGGTCGGGATTCTCCTGCGGTGTGCGGTTGCCCGGCTCGTAGCGGTAGTAGCCGGCGCCAGTCTTCTGCCCGAGCATGCCGGCCGCGCAGAGCTTGTCGGAGACCGTAGGGAAATCCAGATGCGCCGGCAGCGTCGCGCGCTGGCGTTTGCGGATCGCCTGGCCGATGTCGAGACCGGACAGGTCGCGCATGGCGAACGGCCCCATGGCCATGCCGAAGTTGCGCAGCACACCATCGACCTGCTGCGGCGTGGCACCCTCCTCCAAGAGGAACTCCGCCTCGCGGCCGTACTGGAAGACCATGCGGTTGCCGACGAAACCGTCGCAGACGCCGACCACCACCGAGACCTTCTTCAGCTGCTTGCCGATGGCCATGGCGGTGGCAAGCACCTCATTGCTGGTCTTCGCGCCGCGTACCACTTCCAGCAGGCGCATGACATTGGCCGGGCTGAAAAAGTGCAGGCCGACCACGTCTTCCGGCCGTTTGGTGAAGGCGGCGATGGCGTCCAGATCCAGCGATGACGTGTTCGAGGCGAGGATCGCACCGGGCTTGCACACGGCATCCAGCTGTTCGAAGACCTGCTGCTTGACGCCCATTTCCTCGAAGACCGCTTCGACCACTACATCGGCATCGGCCAGCGCGGCGTACTCGGTGACGCCTTCGACCAGCGCCAGGCGCTGCTCCATGGCCTCCTCGGTCAGGCTGCCGCGCTTGACGCTGGCTGAATAGGTGTCGCGGGCACGCTGCAGGCCGCGTTGCAGCGCTTCGTCATTTATTTCCAGCAGCTTCACCGGAACACCGGCATTGGCGAAGCTCAAGGCGATACCGACACCCATGGTGCCGCCGCCGATCACCGCGGCGGTCTTGATCGAGCGAGGTTTCACATCGGATGGCAGATCATTGATCTTGCCAGCCTGGCGTTCTGAGAAGAATGAATGGACCAAGGCACCACGCTGCGGCGAGTTCAGGCACTCGGCGAAGAGTTCGCGCTCACGCTTGAGGCCCTCGGTCAGCGGCAGCTGTGTCGCGGCTTCAACCGCCGCAATGCAGCGCAGCGGCGAGAACAGTCCGGGCATGCGCTTGGCGACTTCTGCGTGCTTGGCGCGGATCAGCGCCTCGTTGTCGGCGCCCTCAATGCCTCTGGTCTGCTCGCCGGTGCGTCGCGGGGCGCGGCCTTCACCGACCATACGACGGGCATAGGCGAGGCCGGCCTCGCGCAGATCACCCTCGAACAGCTCGTCGACGATGTGGTGCTCGACCGCCTCCGCCGCACCGATGGGTGTGCCGCTGACAATCATGTCCAGCGCCTTCTCGACGCCTGCCAAACGCGGCAATCGCTGGGTACCACCGGCACCGGGTAACAGACCCAACTTCACTTCGGGCAGGCCGACCTTGGCGTCCTTGCGGGCGATCCGGTAATGACAGCCCAACGCGACTTCCAGCCCGCCACCGAGTGCGGTGCCATGAATGACTGCAACGCTCGGCTTGTTGCAGCCTTCGATGACCTCGATCACCTCGGGCAGGCTCGGCGCCTGCGGCGGCTTGCCGAACTCCTTTATGTCCGCGCCGGCAATAAAGGTATTGCCCTCGCACACCAGCGCCACGGCACGGACCTGCTGGTCCGCTTCGGCGTGCTGAAAGGCCTTCAGCAGGCCTTCACGCACTGCCTGGCCAAGGGCGTTAACCGGTGGGTTGTTGACCGTGATCAGCGCGATATCGCCCTGAATTTCGAGCCGTACGACATCTGTCATGACTGGCCTCCGCTGAGTGAAATGCTGATTGGAATTGTAATTTCACGGAATCATGTTTCGCACAGCAGAATAAAGGAGTCACGTTACGCATGTCGATAGGCCGGCATTGCCCAGCAATCAGGCGGGGCAAAGGCGCGTAATGCGCGTCAGCGCTTGATATTGCCGGCAGCCGGACCGGCGTCGGACAGCACTATCAGTCAGAGGAATGTCGCCGCCAAAGCGGGCGCGGCGGCTTCAGCGGAAACGGCGTGCCGCGGGGCGCGAGCGAGCAGGTCGGGGTCGATACGCAGCAAACGCACCGTCCGCTCGCCGGAAAGGGAGGCGGGCTCGACGCCTTCCGGCAGATCGATCAGCAGTCGCGTCAGGTTGAGCACCAGCGCTTCGCGGCTGAGTGCGCCGGCGCCTAGGGCGTAGTAGGCCGCGATCACCTGGCGCAACTCCAGCGGCAGCGCCCATTGCGCGCGCAACGCCGAGCCAAAGCCTGCGGCCCGTTCCCGCAGGCAGCGTTGAAGACTCGACTCATCCAGCTCACCGCCACTGTCGAGCCAGTCCTGAAGGCTGCGTAATAGCGCCAGTTCTCCGATGTTCCTCAGGAGGCCGGCGCTGAAGCAGAGCTCTCTGTCCAGCTTCAGCTGCCGCGCCAACCAGCTGGCCAGGCGTGCGGTGCGCAGCGCTTGCGCGCCAAGCTGCGCACCCAGTTCGGCCAGACGTGGCTCGATCAGCCGGGCGTTGTGCTGCAGCGCGAGCTCGGTCACCAGCTGGAGACTGCGCGCAGCGCCGAGTCGGCGCTGTGCCTCGCCCAGGCTGAGGCATGGTGCGGCCTGTTGCGTACCGCTGCTGGCGACGCTGATCAGCCGCGCGGTCACCTGCGGGTCGCGGGCCAACAGCTCTTCGAGCTCGGCGAAATCCTGATCACCGCTCTGCAGACGCTGCAGCGCCACCAGCACCCCCTCCTGCAGCGGCGCGCCGCGGTTATGCGGGCGCATGCGCTCGAGAAAACTGTCCACGCTGTCTGTCGATGCAGGCGTCGTTATCCCTGCACGACCGGCCGAACGCGGCAACAGTTTGTCCAGGCGCTGGCGCAGGTCGTCGAGATCATAGGGTTTGCCCAGGTAGGCGGCGGGTGCCAGCGGCAGCACGGTGCGTACGCTGGCGGTATCGGTACGCGCGCTGATCAGCACGCAGGGCAGGCGCTGGGTCGGACCGTGGCGACGCAGTTCGCGCAGCAGTTGGCGGCCATCAAGGCCATCCAGCTCACCATCGACGATCAACAGGCTGGGCACCTGACGCTTGCACAGTTCCAGCGCAGCATGCCCATCGGCCGCTGGCTGCACGCGCATACCGGGGCGCAGTTCGCGCACCAGCTGACAAAGCTGATCCGCGCGCCAGGGCTCGTTGTAGGCAACCAGAACGAATGAAACTTGGGCGGAGATGCTCACTGCACTGCTCGCTGGAGATGTCACCACAGCCTAGCGACGGTGTAGGTAGATGGCGAAAGATCCTTGATGAGGGATCGCGCCAGTGGGGGCGCGATTCTGCACGGACCTATAGCAAACAGCCAGCCTCGGCCCCTGAGGCCAGCTGTCGCAGGTGGCTCAGATGCCCATGCAGAGATACTTGATCTCCAGGTAATCCTCGATGCCGTACTTCGAGCCCTCGCGGCCGAGACCGGAGGACTTCACGCCGCCGAACGGCGCCACTTCGGTAGAGATCAGCCCGGTATTGATGCCGACCATGCCGTACTCCAGCGCCTCAGCGACGCGGAACACCCGGCCCAGATCGCGCGCGTAGAAGTAGGAGGCCAGACCGAACTCGGTGTCGTTGGCCTTGGTGATCGCATCGGCCTCGTCCTTGAAGCGGAACAGCGGCGCCAACGGGCCGAAGGTCTCTTCCTTGGCCACCTTGGCGCTGTCCGGCACGTCGACCAGCACGGTCGGCTCGAAATAGCTGCCGCCAAGCGCATGGGCTTGGCCGCCCGCCACCAGTCGCGCGCCCTGGGCGACGGCATCCTCGATATGCTCGCGGACCTTGGCGGCAGCGCGATCATCGATCAGCGGGCCGAGATCCGTGCCCTCCTCCAGGCCATTACCGACCCGCAGCCTGGCCACCGCCGCCTGAAACTTCTCGGCGAAGGCGTCATACACGCCATCCTGCACATAGATGCGATTGACGCAGACGCAGGTCTGCCCCGCATTGCGGTACTTGGACTGCACGGCACCCTTCACCGCCTCGTCCAGATCGGCGTCGTCGAAGACGATGAACGGCGCATTGCCGCCCAGCTCGAGGGACACCTTCTTGATCCCCGGCGCGCACTGCTCCATCAGCTTGGCACCCACTTCGGTGGAGCCGGTGAAGGAAATCTTGCGGACCTTGGGGTTGGCGGTCAGCTCGTTGCCGATGTCGCCGGCCGAGCCGGTGACCACGCTGAGCACGCCCTTGGGAATCCCGGCGCGTTCGGCCAACTCGACCATCGCCAGTGCCGAGAACGGCGTCTGCGACGCAGGCTTGATCACCATGGTGCAGCCGGCAGCCAGTGCCGGGCCGGCTTTGCGGGTGATCATCGCTGCCGGGAAATTCCACGGCGTGATCGCCGCGGTCACGCCGATCGGCTGCTTGATGACGATGATGCGTTTGTCTTTCTGATGGCCAGGAATGGTATCGCCGTAGATGCGCTTGGCTTCCTCGGCGAACCACTCGATGAAGGAGGCCGCGTAGGCGATCTCGCCCTTGGCCTCGGCCAGCGGCTTGCCCTGCTCCAGGGTCATCAGGCGGCCCAAATCGTCCTGGTTCTCCATCAAAAGCTCGAACCAGCGGCGCAGCTTCTGCGAACGCTCCTTGGCGGTCAGATCACGCCAGGCCGGCAGCGCACGCTCGGCGGCATCGACGGCGCGACGGGTTTCGGCGGCGCCCATCTTCGGCACCGTGCCGAGCGTTTCGCCGGTGGCCGGGTTGTTCACGCTGATGGTCTGGCCGCTGTCGGCATCGACCCAGGCGCCATCGATATAGGCCTGCTGACGGAACAGAGCGGTGTCTTTGAGTTGCATGGCAGTCTCCTCGGGCATCGTAGCGGCAGGCCCGCTGCGGAAAGTTTGGCTGATACGACGATCATCTGAACCGTCCTTCGCCGCCCGGTTCCTGTCGCCGCATTGCACTGCGAACGGCCATGCTAGGACCGCAGCCACTGGCCCGGCAAGCTCATGACGCATGACGTTGTCGCGCCATTGACCAGCCTGATACATCGCACGGCCTGTCACGACTTGTTACCCAAACCCTACTACTGGCCGGGGTATAGTTGCGCGCGAGCGGCCTCGGCCGCCGATAACCAAGGATCGATAAGGAGTTACCGTGAAAGCATTGATGACAGGCGCCATGGCCGCCGCCCTGCTGGCCAGCACTGCCGTCCAGGCGCAGATGAAACCGGAAGAGATGGTCGAAACCCGCCAGGCCGGCTACCAGTTCATGTCGTGGAACATGGGCAAGATCAAGGCCCAGGTAGTCGATGGCAAGGAGCCCTACGACCAGGCCAAGGTAGCTGCCGCTGCCAATGCCATCGCCGCCATCGCAAACTCCGGCATGGGCAGCCTGTACAGCCCGGACACCACCACCGCACAGCTGGGCAAGACGACTCGCCTGAAGCCTGAGTTCTTCCAGAATCTCGACGAAGCCGGGCGCATCGGCCGCGACTTCACCGCCGCCGCCAACCAGCTCGCCAAGGTCGCAGCGGAAGGCGACCAAGCCGCGATCAAGAAGGCCTTCGGTGACGTCGGCGGCAGCTGCAAGTCCTGCCACGACAAGTTCCGCGCCGACTGACCCATCGCAGCCAGCCGACACCAACCCGTCGGCTGGCTTACCAGTCCAGGCTCGGTGCGACCGCGGCGGGTTCCGGCTCCAGCCAATCCCCTACCGCTTGCACACCCCATACGCAAGCCGCACCCAGCGCAATCGCCAGCACCGCCGCAAACAGCGAACCACCGCGGGCATCCTGCTGGGTCGGGTGCTCGCGCTGCGTTCCTCCTGCAATCATCGCGCGCACCAGCGGACGGCGCATCACCAGCGTGTAATAGATGATGGCCCCGATGTGCATGCCGATCAGCACCAGCAGCAGCCACTTTGCCTGCCGATGCAGGCCGCTCAGCGCGCTGCCGGTTTCGCTGCTGACCAACGTATAAAGCGGGCCCTGGAAGGCGATGTCATCGGTTGCCATCAAGCCGCTGGTCACCTGAAAGCTCACCAGCAGTAGCATGGCCAGCACCGAAAAAGCACCAAGCGGGTTGTGTCCGGCCTCGCGCCAGTTGCCCTGCAGATAGTCCTTCACACCGACGGTTGCCGCGAAGATCCGCGACCAGCGTGCGTAGGTCGACCCGACGAAGCCCCACACCAGACGAAATACCAGCAGCCCCAGCACCAGCAGACCGAGCCGGCCATGCCAGGGCATCAGATTGCCGCCCACCCAGCCGGTGACGACGGCTGCGATCACCGCCCCGGCGAACAACCAGTGAAACAGCCGCAGCGGCGCATCCCAGAGTTTGATATGGCCCGACATCTCCATCCCCTCGCCATTCGAACACCCACAGCCCCCGGCCGCGACACGCAAGGGTACCAGCCGGACCAGCCTCGGGCAGCTGCGAAAAAGCCGCACCTGGACCGTATCCGTCCGGCCGCACCAGCATGGACGCCCGTCAACGACATGCGTATGATTGCGCCCCGCAACGCATCCGTAGCTCAGCTGGATAGAGTACTGCCCTCCGAAGGCAGAACTCATTGAGTTGAGCCAAGGTGCAGAAAGATGTCAAAGCACGATATTTTACCGCTACGCACCCGTAGCTCAGCTGGATAGAGTACCGCCCTCCGAAGGCGGGGGTCACAGGTTCGAATCCTGTCGGGTGCGCCATTTCTCCTTGAAACTCAGAAACTTACTAGAACCAAGCAACCATTGCCGGTTTGCTACGGCTCTTGCGTGCGCCTGCGCTTACTTCTTTCGCTGTTTGCTGGAATGACACCTGCCCTCAACCATCGGAAACAGGCAGATTTGGCCTCGTGCCCATATCGTGCCCGTTCTGTGCCCAGACATTTTTGGTACGCCGGAAGCACTGGCGATTATGAGTGCTGCCTGCTGTGCCTAAGAAAACTCTTAGGAAAACATGGACTCTCCCTCCCACTAAGCCGCAGTTGCGGTTGTAGGGGTGGCATGAGCCACAAACGTTGGCCTACCTGCTTTCGCGGGCAGAGGCTTGTGCCTCGCAGTCACGGCCGTCCCAGCGTGTGTTGCGGTGTCCAGGCGTCGAGCAATAAAAATTTGACGCTGTTCTGATCCCTCGGCAATACACAGCCGCAGCGATGCATTCACTCACTGAGTTTTTTCGGTACGATGGCCCAGCAAGCTGAGCAGCGTTGCGTGGGTTTGAGTTAGCGGGTTTTGGCCAGATGCAGCACGGAACCAACTTCGTGTACTACTTCCAGCAAGCGGGACGGAAATCTTGACATCCTCCCCGCCCTAAAGGACGGGGATTCCCTCTACAGGACGGCCATGCCCGACCGCAAGAATGTTCTTGGCCGCATTGATGTCGCGGTCGTGAGTGACACCACACTCACTGCAAGTCCATTCTCTTATTCGCAAACCTGATCTACCCTTCGGACTACTGTCGGAAATGCAACCGCAGCACGAGCAGGCTTGGGTGGTGTACGACTCGCTGACCTCTTTAAAAACAATGCCTGCGCTATCGCATTTGTATTCCAGCATTGTTTTCAGCATCGACCAGCCAGCGTCCAGCACTGACTTGGCCATCTTGGTTTTGGCCAGCGAGGATGATTTCACATTGCCAACGTAGACTTCCCCCGCACGGTTCACCAATTGACGGCTGAACTTGTGCAAGGCGTCTTTGCGCCGGTTGGCAATCTTGGCGTGAATGTTTTTGACACGTTTTTTATTTCCGGCGCGTTGTGCAACAGCCAGCTTCGACTCCAGATCACGGTAGAACCGGCCAGCTTCTAGCTTGGTGCCGTCCGAGCAGGTAGCGGTATCTTTCAGCCCAAGGTCGATACCGATCTTGTCTTGACCGGCGGGCATGTCCGCCTCAACTTCAACCACGACATTGAAATACCAGCGACCACGGGCGTCCTCGTTGAACGAGGCAGACTTGAACGTGTACAACGCTAGGTCGTAGCTGTCCCAGACCTTGAAGTAGTGTCCGTTGTAGTACACCTGCCCGTTTTTCCACTTCGCCATGCCGGTATTGATTGGAACCCAACCCAGCGAGCGGCGAGCACCCCCGGATTTACGCCAGTTGAGCCGCGCCTTCTTGAACTGCTTACGGCGGATAACGTACTCAGCACCCACTTTCTGAACCGTGTGGCTGTGCAGCCCCAGTTCTTTGTGTGCGCCTTGAGTGTACTTCTGAATATCGTAGGCAGACAAAAACACACCCTGCTCTTTGATAGAGCGGTGACTGAGTTCGTTCACATAGTTCCAGACAAAGTTGACTGACCGTGCCATTTGGTTCAGCAGCGGTCGATGCTTGTCTCGGACACGGACTTTCAAGGTCTTGGTGTGTTTCATATATTCGATTATAATTGGTCTATGAAAGAAAACAACCCATACAGAACAGGCAGGCACTGCGTTTTTGAGCTACATGCTCATTTGGTCTTTATTACAAAGTACCGAGGCGTAGTGTTCACTGATGAAAATCTTAGGTCGCTGGAAAGTATCTTTCGCAGCGTGTGTGAGGACTTTGAAACGGAGCTTGTGGAGTTTAATGGTGAAGCCGACCATGTTCACCTGCTGGTGAACTTTCCGCCGAAGGTGTCTGTGTCGAAACTGGTTAATAGCCTGAAAGGTGTGTCGAGTCGGAGGCTCAAGCAACTGCACCCAGAGTTAATCAAGCCTGCGTATATGAAGAACGCGCTATGGAGTCCCAGTTACTACGCCGGTAGTGTTGGTGGTGCGCCTATTTCAGTGATACGCCAATACATCGAGCAGCAAACCCGACCCCATTAAGGAAGGCTACAGCCTTCCAGCGCTATCCTTCCCCGCACTAAAAGTACGGGGCTTGTCGCGCATTTTGGTCAGATCTTTTCTTCGCTGGATTTCCGAATCCAAAATCCTGAAGCGAATCACTCACTGTCGACACTAGTGTTGGCGCTGATGGAAAATTGACCCACCCTGCCGATTGAAATTT
>CEPQ01033824.1_pt1 | contig 22253 bp, 20 predicted proteins | sample 530411 | NCBI WGS metagenome assembly CEPQ01 (sample SAMEA2620039, study PRJEB7988) | marine metagenome | isolation source: saline water (ENVO:00002010), including
GGCGTAGGCCGGGCTGATCAGCGAGAAGAAGGGACGCTTGCCCTCGACCTTGCCGATGGCGGCCGTGTCGCTGGAGGCGATCAGCGGTGTGCCGCCAAAGTCGATCCAGTCGCCGCTGTCGGGCAACGCCGCTTTACGGGTGGATGCGCTGGCGGGTGCGTTCGCGGCAGGCGCAGACGCAGAGGTCTTCGGCGCAGGGGCAGTGGCTACCGCATCGCCTTTGCCGTCGTTGCGATTGTCCTTGGCAACGACGTCCGCACTCCTGGTAGTCCTGGCCGTGTTGTTCTTCGCGCTGGTGGCCGCACGCGTGCGCGGCACTCCTTGAGTTGCGGCTGCAGCGGTGACTCCGGTACTTGCACCGGACTGCGCGACGGTCGGTGCGTCGCTCTTTTCCTGGCGATAGAACTCCACGCGCGGACGACGCGCGGCGAGATAGTTGTCGAAGCTGGCCTTGTCGCTCAACTCGACGATTTCCACGCGGCGATTACTGGATCGTCCGTCTTCGGTATCGTTGCTGGCGATCGGATAGAACTCGCCCGCACCCTGGAAATACAGGGAAGCCGCCGGTACGCCGTGCTCCTGCATGAAGCGCGACACTGCGCGGGCACGGCGCTCGGAGAGGTCGGCATTCAGGCGCGAGGAGCCGGTGTCGTCGGTGTGCCCGACCAGCAGCAGCTTGCGCTGGCTCATCTTCTCCAGGTATTGCTTGCGCAGGTTGGGATCCTGTATTTCGGCCGCGCTTTTGCGTATGTCGTAAGTGGCGGCAATCGCTGTGAAGTAATCGCGGGCACGCGCTGTGAGCTGATCGGAGTTGCTTTCGAAGTGGCCGCCGGCCCCGGCAGGATCACGGATCTCGACCACCGATCCCGCCGTCTCCTGTTTGGCCTTGGCGCTGTCGGTGGTGGTGATCGCTTCGCCCTTGTTGTCCAGCGCCGTGATCTGCAGGTCGAGCTGATACTGCTTCGCGATCTTGGACAACTCGCAGCGCCGCTTGTCCATGTCGTTGCCGATCAGGCCGCCGATGACGCCGCCCAGTGCGGCACCGACCAGCAGCCCCTTGTTGTCGCCGCCGACCTGGCGGCCCAGCAGTGCGCCGGCCAGCACGCCCACGCCGATGCCGATGTTGCGCGCGTTTTGCGAGCAGGGATCATCGCTGGCGAAGGTTTCCTTGAAGGAGGGTTTGCCGGTGGCCGGATCGACCGCGCAGCCCGAGACGAAACTTGCACCGATGGCCGCCACGAGCGTGCGCACCACCAGCGTCTTGCGACGAAGTGTCAGAGTCATGTTTCTTGTTTGCTGACGGCGCAGCGGGATCGCCGTATTTCTTCTTGCCAGTCGCGCATGCCCCCCAGCATGCACCCGGTCGGGTGCGACGCGTCGTCTGGTGTTGCGGTGGCAGCCGGCGTATCCAGCCCCTGTGCCGGGCTGCCTTATCGTGCCCTCGTGCCCGCCTCGTTGGCGGGGGGGGGCTGGATGGGGTTGACCGCAAGCGCTTGTTGCCTGTACTGCTTGCTCTGGTGCAACCCATTTTCTTTCCCGCCGAAAATATATCACGCAGAAAGTTTCTCGCTTGGCAGGATGTAATTATTTTTAATTATTAGTTAAATGAATGGCAAATAATTACTCGATTATCTTGATTTGTCGTTTCTGAATCTCATGCTGCGGGAGTTCAGTTTTCATGAAGCAACGCTTGTCTCCGCTGGCCATCGGTGTAGAATCCGCCCCACGACAAAGACTGCGCAAGCAGCCCGCGTCGCATCGCTAGGGGTCCTGGCACCGGAGCACATGCTCTGGCAGCCGGGTGAGAAATACCCTTGAACCTGATCTGGATAATGCCAGCGAAGGGAAGCAACCGGCAGCATGACGCACCCACGGTCCGCAGTACTCCACGCCGTTCGTCCTCTTCCGCAACCTCCTTTGCTGGCTCCGAGCCATGAGTCATCAAGCAAAGGAGCCGAAATGAATGCCAACCCGAAATTCCTGTCCGCGACGGCCACCGTCGACGAGGCAGCCGTCCAGCCTCTCCCGAATTCCCGCAAGATCTATGTGACCGGCTCGCGCCCGGACATCCGCGTGCCCATGCGCGAGATCAGCCAGGCCGATACGCCGGCCATGTTCGGTTCAGAAAAGAACCCTCCCATCTACGTTTACGACACCTCCGGCCCCTACACCGACCCGGACGTGAAGATCGACATCCGCGCCGGCCTGTCCACCCCGCGCCTGCCCTGGATTCTGGAGCGCAACGACACCGAGGAACTGCCCGGCCCGACTTCCGAATACGGCCAGCAGCGCCTGAACGACCCGGCCCTGGCCGAGCTGCGCTTCAACCTGCATCGCAAGCCGCGCCGTGCCAAGGCCGGTGCCAACGTGACCCAGATGCACTACGCACGCCGCGGCATCATCACGCCGGAAATGGAATTCATCGCCATCCGCGAAAACCTGCGCCGCAAGGAGTACCTGGAGCAACTGAAGGCCTCCGGCCCCATGGGCAACAAGCTGGCCGACCTGATGGGACGCCAGCATCCCGGCCAGTCCTTCGGAGCGTCCATTCCCGCCGAGATCACTCCGGAATTCGTGCGTGACGAAGTCGCCCGTGGCCGTGCCATCATCCCCGCCAACATCAACCACCCGGAAGTCGAACCGATGATCATCGGCCGCAATTTCCTGGTCAAGATCAATGCCAACATCGGCAACTCGGCAGTCACTTCCTCCATCGGCGAGGAAGTGGAAAAGATGACCTGGGCCATCCGCTGGGGTGGCGACAACGTCATGGACCTCTCCACCGGCAAGAACATCCACGAGACCCGTGAATGGATCATCCGCAATTCGCCGGTCCCCATCGGGACCGTGCCGATCTACCAGGCGCTGGAAAAGGTCAATGGCAAGGCCGAAGACCTGACCTGGGAAATCTTCCGCGACACCTTGATCGAGCAAGCCGAGCAGGGCGTGGACTACTTCACCATCCACGCTGGCGTGCGCCTGCAATACGTCCCGCTGACGGCCAAGCGCATGACCGGCATCGTCTCGCGCGGCGGTTCCATCATGGCCAAGTGGTGCCTGGCGCATCACCGCGAATCCTTCCTCTACGAACACTTCGAAGAGATCTGCGAGATCATGAAGGCCTACGATGTCAGCTTCAGCCTGGGCGACGGCCTGCGTCCCGGCTCCATCTACGATGCCAACGACGAGGCCCAACTGGGCGAATTGCGCACCCTCGGTGAGTTGACCCAGATCGCCTGGAAGCACGACGTGCAGGTGATGATCGAAGGTCCCGGCCACGTGCCCATGCATCTCATCAAGGAGAACATGGACCTGCAGCTGGAGCAGTGCCACGAAGCCCCGTTCTACACCCTCGGCCCCTTGACCACCGACATTGCGCCCGGCTACGACCACATCACCTCCGGCATCGGCGCGGCGCAGATCGGCTGGTATGGCACGGCCATGCTGTGCTACGTCACCCCCAAGGAACACCTGGGCCTGCCCAACAAGACCGACGTCAAGGACGGCATCATCACCTACAAGATCGCCGCGCACGCCGCCGACCTGGCCAAGGGCCATCCGGGCGCGCAGATCCGCGACAACGCGCTATCCAAGGCGCGCTTCGAATTCCGTTGGGAAGACCAGTTCAACATCGGCCTGGACCCGGACAAGGCGCGCGAATTCCACGACGAAACCCTGCCCAAGGATTCGGCCAAGGTGGCGCACTTCTGCTCCATGTGCGGCCCGCATTTCTGTTCCATGAAGATCACCCAGGAAGTGCGCGACTACGCCGCCAAGGAAGGCATCTCCGAGATCGACGCCTTGAAGCAAGGCATGCAGGTGAAGTCGGTCGAGTTCGTCAAGATGGGTGCCGAGATTTATTCGAAGCAGTAAGCCATGCAGATCGAACTGAACGGCAAGCCTCATCCGCTGCCTGACGGCGCCACGCTGGACCAGCTCATTGCCGGCCTTTCTCTGGCCGGCAAGGCGGTGGCGGTGGCGGTCAACCGCCAGGTGGTGCCCAGCGTGCAATGGCCTGCACGCACGCTGGCCGAGGCCGACAAGGTAGACGTAGTGCGCGCCATCGGGGGCGGATGAAAGATTGTTCCGCTGCGGCACGCCCGTGCCGCCAGCGGCCGCCTCCCGTGGCACGCAGCTCTCACAGACAAGGAATCGACATGAACATGAACGACGCCCCCCTCCTGAGCGAGGACAAGGGCCTGACCATCGCCGGCAAGACCTATCGCTCGCGCCTGCTGGTGGGCAGCGGCAAATACAAGGACCTCGACGAAACCCGCGCGGCGACGGTCGCCAGCGGTGCCGAGATCATCACGGTGGCGATCCGCCGCGTCAACATCGGCCAGGACCCGAATGCGCCCAGCCTGCTGGACGCGGTGCCGCCCTCCGAATTCACCATCCTGCCCAATACGGCGGGCTGCTACAACGCCGCCGATGCGGTCTACACGCTGCAACTGGCGCGTGAACTGCTGGGTGGCCACAAGCTGGTCAAGCTGGAAGTGCTGGGCGACGAGAAGACCCTCTTCCCCAACATGCCCGAAACGCTCAAAGCCGCCGAGACCCTGGTCAAGGATGGCTTCGACGTGATGGTGTATTGCAGCGACGATCCGATCCAGGCGCGCATGCTGGAAGACCTGGGCGTATCTGCCGTCATGCCGCTGGCTTCGCTGATCGGCTCGGGCATGGGCATTCTGAATCCCTGGAATCTCTCGCTCATCATCGAACAGGCGCGGGTGCCGGTGCTGGTCGATGCCGGCGTGGGCACGGCTTCCGATGCGGCCATTGCGATGGAACTGGGCTGTGATGGCGTGCTGATGAATACCGCCATTGCCGGTGCACGCGATCCGATTCGCATGGCGCGCGCCATGAAGCTGGCGGTGGAAGCGGGCCGCGAAGCCTTCCTCGCGGGACGCATTGCGCGCAAGTTTGCCGCCTCGCCGTCCTCGCCGATGGCCGGCCGCGTGGCGTGAGCATGCAGGCAGCTTATCGCTCCACGCCACCCTGCGTGCTGGTCTTCTCCGGCTCCGACCCCAGCGGCGGGGCCGGCATGCAGGCCGATATCCCGGCCATCACGGCACTGGGTGCGCATTCCCTGTCGGTGCCGACCGCATTGACGGTGCAGGACAACGTCAGCGTCTTTGCCGTGCATGCGCTCGATCCGGAACTGGTGCGTCATCAGGCGCAGGTGCTGATTGACCGCTTCGACATCGCAGCGGTCAAGCTGGGCATCGCAGGCAGTCGAGAAAATGCCGAAGTGATCGCCGGCCTGATCCGCCAATTGCGCGCGCGTGACCCGCATTTGCCGGTGGTGCTCGATCCGGTGCTGGCCAATGGCAAGGGCGACCAGCTCTCGCGCGACGATGCTGCGCGCGTGATCGAACCCTTGTATGAATTGGCCACCGTCATCACCCCCAACCTCAACGAGGCGCGCCGCTTGTGCGGTGATGTGGAACCGGCGCGGCAGGCGGCGCTGCTGATGGAGCGCGGATGTGCGCATGTGCTGCTCAAGGGCGGCCATGGCCCGCAGCAGCAGGATGTGATCAATCGCTGGTACGGACAATTGTTCCGTTCCGAGTTTGCCGAAGAGGCCATTGAGAGTGCGCGCTGGCGCTGGACCCGCCTGCCCGATGAATTCCACGGCAGCGGCTGCACGCTGGCGGCCGCGCTGTCGGCCTGCCTGGCGCGTGGGCTGCCCATGCGCGAGGCCATCGACCTGGCGCAGCAGTACACGCAGCACGCGCTGTCGACGTCCTATGCGATTGCCGAAGGGCAGCGCATTCCCAATCGCGTGCCTGCCTTTGAACCTGTTATTGACGCCGCCGTTGCGGCAGGAGCCTGACATGAAACCCGAGTACGCAACGCATCTGCGTGGCCTCTACATCGTCACGCCGGATTGGGATGACACCACCCAATTGCTGGCCGCCACCGAGCTGGCCTTGCAGAACGGTGCTGCGCTGGTGCAGTACCGCCACAAGACCGCCGGGGCGGAGCAGCGCCGCGCGCAGGCTTCGGCATTGCTGGCGCTGTGCCGGCGATATGATGTGCCGCTCATCATCAACGACCACGTGGACCTGTGCCTGGAGATCGATGCCGATGGCATCCATGTCGGTGGTACCGATGCGTCCATTGCCGAGGTGCGCAAGGCCGTGGGGCCGGACCGCATCGTCGGGGCCTCGTGCTACGGCACGCTGGAGCTGGCGCATGCGGCGTACCGCGATGGGGCCAGTTATGTGGCCTTCGGCGGTTTCTATCCGTCGCGCGTGAAAAAATATGATTTCCGGACCGCGCCGGAAATCATTGCGCAATCCAAGCGCGAGATCCCCTTGCCGGTGGTCGTGATCGGCGGCATCACGCTGGAGAACGCGCCGCCGCTGGTGGCGCAGGGAGCGGACATGGTGGCTGTCATCAGCAGCGTGTATCTGGTGCCGGTGGAGGAGCGCAAGACGCGGCAGTTGGCGGATCTGTATCGCTGAGGCGCATCTTCGTACTCCCTGACCGTTCGGACTGAGTAGACCAGCAGGGTCGTATCGAAGTCGCACCGAAGACACTCCAGCGCAGCTGCGCCTTCGATACGCCGCAGTGCGGCTACTCGGTCCGAACGGTAAGTGAATGACCAAAAAAATGTAAATGGCGGCGCGCCTGGTATCTGATGAACCTCGTCGCGAGGCATTCCAAATCTGAGCGGTCCGACGCCGACGTAGGACATGATGATGTGTTCTCGCATACTAGAGCCCAAGGCAGTAAGCACTGCCCTTCGAGAAATATCAAAATAAGGTGCATATTGGATTCGCTTTTTCCGGCTTTTCGCTCCCTGGCCGATGGAGGCGATGGATAAGAAAGCGCGAGATAAGAGGATGCGATTTCCTTTGCGTATGCTTATTCATCCCATCTTCCTCTTACAAAAGCCGCGACTGCCTTATTACTGTCATCGTCGTCCAGAAAACCATGCACAGCCAATCCGAGTTTAAGAAAGACACTTGTACCAGTTCTATCTAGCGGTGCGTCGTCCCAATCATGGAGGGCCTTGAACACATCCGCTCCCGGCACCTCGAACAATCGGAGTCCATTGAACTGGACGTTGGCGAGATTGGGACACAAGCCAATCTCCAATAGCCCATCCCCCGTTTCCGAAAAAGTTAGCTGCAAACCGTTGTCGCTCCAACATTCCCTCGATTCTTCGAAGAAGCGGCTTTTTTTTGAAGATTGCGGCTTGCCTAGTATTTGATGAACCTCGTCCCGAGTCATTCCAAATTTGAGCGGCCCGACGCCTACGTACGATGTGATGATGTGTTCTCGCATACTTAACCTGGCACGGCGGCACGTTTCAAGAGTCGAGCAATTTTTCGATATCGATCCCGGAGAGTGGCAGTGATGGTTCTGCGAACTGGCGGAGAATCGTCAGGTGCACATGAGCATTCACTTTTACCAAATTATCGAGACGTATTTTTCCTCCGAGTACAATGGCGGGCTCGAATCCATAGATTTCATTCGGTTCAAGAGGGCCTAGTTTGGCTCTTGCGCGTTCGAAGAGTGGCTGTCCATTCTCGTCTTCCATGTCAAACTCGTCCGGCTCACTGTCCCCAAAGAAAAAACGGACAGAAAAATCCAGCTCATCCTTAGTTTGAGCGTTTAAATCTGCGGGTAGAGCAGCTATCGAGTTAATCGGACATGCAATCGTGGCGCTGCATCCGGTCTTCTCACCGCACACATAAAGATCGCCAAATGCAGTTCTTGCAATCACGTGAAACGCATCAATCTCATCCAATCCCGTGTCGGCGAGCCACTCATCAACAAGGTCTTCATACTCATCAGGGTCAACGGTACAAAAGAGCCCATCCCTATATTCGCACCATCCTTCTTGCTGCCAGTATGTCAGTAACTGTTCTGGCAGCTTGTCCCTCCATTTCTCAAGGCTTGCGGCGGGCACCGCGGTGCGCTTGGTCGCCTCACCAAAATTGCTAATAAAAAATTCGAAGTCTTCGTCTCTCATCTTATTCCCTTGCCTCGGCAAGGCTCCAGTTTGACATTCATTTTTTGATCCCCGCGACCATTATCGATCGCATTCTTGGCTTCCCTATCCATCTCCTGCACCCTTGTCAGGGGTTTCTCTCCCGAATTCCTGCTTCCAGGCGGCGTATAAGCTTGGTTCCAGCTTGCTCCAATTGACTTGTTCACGTCAGCGCGGCCTATATTCGGTGTTTCGTGCCGCATCCAACCTCCAGCGACCATGTCTGGCTCATGCAGCGCGGCTAATTTGCTCATCAACCCTTTTGCTTGAGATCTGGCCTGCAGTTTTGCATCTGCCTGGCTCATCCCTCGTTTACGTAGACTCTTGGTGATATTTTTCGTCATTCGCGCCAAGGCAGTTTTCCGCTCGCGTTCTTGCGCCTCGCCAGCTGCTGGATTGCGATTCATTTTCTTAAACGCATCCCTGGCCATCTCGTATTCGCTTGCAGTCAGACTGTTGATTGCCTCCTCTTGACGTCTAAGTTGCTCAGCCATTTCTTTCAGAAACGCTTTTTGTTCTTCCTTGCTCATCCGCATGAATTGTTTCTTGTCATACGGATGGAAGCAAGGCACTTTAAACGGCCGGGCCTTGACGGTGACGTCCTTCTTTGGGTCCTTGGGCTTTTGGGGCCCAGGTGCCGCTTCTCTGGTGACTTTAGCTTCGCGAGCAACTCTGGCAGCCTCCTCTGCTTCCTTTGCCGACTTGGCTGCTTTGACGAGTTCTTCTGTCTCATGCGCACCTTTGCCAACCCGGGATGCCGTTCCTGCACCCTTTGCCATGCCGACCGCACGCTTGGCGACCTTGCCAACTGTGGTCACTACCTTGCCACCCGGGATCATGCTCGCCGCAGCAATCCCCGCTTCAACGTAATCGCCCTCGGCGGTATAGATCGCCGCATCGATCGCACCCGTGATGACCGACAAGCCAGGAACGAAACTGGCCACGCCCAGCACACCGTGCACCCAGGGACTGGACTTCTGCCAAAACGTTTTCTCGGCCGCAGTCTCTGCCTTGATGGCTGCATTGGCTCCGCCACCGTGCGGTTCGATGTGCGTGAGCGACCTGTCAGCCTGTTCGAGGATGACGCCTTTGGTCGTCATGACACTGCATCCCGCGTCATGTTGATCGGGGCGCAGGGCGAGTCGTTTAGTCCAAGCCGGGTGTGATCGGCCAAACGCCCAAGAACACGCGCGAAGTCGCGTGGCAACCGCGCGCAGGCGTCAAGCCGGTTGACTAGCCGTTCATGTTGGGAGACGAGGTGAAACGGGGAAACCCGCCGCAGAATGCGGACGGAGAGATAGTCCGGAAGCAGCTGTTCCAGACCCGGGGGCGCTTTGGGCATGCGAAGATCCTGTGCTCATCAAGTATCCCTCCCTGATGCAACACTGGCCCGCATTGTAGTGTTTCCGCATGGAAACTGGCAACTACCGAATGACGACTTCGGCAGTGAAGTGCTGAAGACCCGACTGAATGATACCGGGCCCGCCGAGGCTATCGCTCGATAAAAAAACAGCCCCGGCCGAGTGAACGACCGGGGCTGCAGGTTACAGCGTGCGAGCGCCTTGCGTGCCTCGCAAAAAGAGCCAGCTCTCCTATCAGCCTTCCAGCAGGCTGCGCAGCATCCACGCATTCTTTTCATGCAGCTGCATGCGCTGGGTCAGCAGGTCGGCGGTCGGTTCATCAGCGGCGGCATCGACGGTCGGGAAGATCGAACGTGCGGTGCGGGTCACGGCTTCCTGGCCGGCCACCAGCTGGGCGATCATCTCTTGCGCGTTGGGCACGCCTTCAGCTTCGGGGATCGAGGACAGCTTGGCGAATTCCTTGTACGAACCCGGTGCCGGATAACCCAGTGCACGGATGCGTTCAGCGATCAGGTCCACTGCCAGTGCCAGTTCGTTGTACTGGCCTTCGAACATCAGGTGCAGCGTGTTGAACATCGGACCGGTCACGTTCCAGTGGAAGTTGTGGGTCTTCAGGTACAGCGTGTAGGTGTCTGCCAGCAGTTTGGACAGGCCGTCGGCAATCTTCTTGCGGTCCTTGTCGTTGATGCCGATGTTGATCGAGGGGGCTGCCACATTCTTCTTTGCCATTATTCGCTCCTTAGCTGTTCGGTTTTTCGTAAGCGGGTACATAACACTGCGCAACACCGCGATTCTATTGCAAATCGCAAACGGACAAACTGCGACCACGCAACTATTGATAAGAGAGTGGGGCCGACGTTCCCCATTTCAATCGATTTTGGAGATAAATGCACGCCTATAAATCAATCGGGCCGATAGATCAAAACCTATCGGCCCGACGTCTCATCGACTGCAACAGCAATCAGATCAGGATTTGGCACCCTGTTGCGCACTGCGATACAAGGACAGCGACAGGGCCACGCCACCAATGGCCGCAATGGCGGCGAAGAGGAACACCTGCGGATATCCCAGCTGTCCCGCGATGGCCCCGGCCAGCGGACCGGTGATGCCCAGCGCCAAATCGAGGAACACCGAATACGCCGCCAGTGCCGCGCCACGATTGGCCGGCGACACCAGACTGACGGCTTCCACCCCCAGCGAAGGGAACACCAGCGCAAAGCCGAAACCGGCCAGCGCCGCACCCAGCAATGCCAGCGCGGGCGTGGTGGCGCTCCACAGCAGCAGCAGGCCGACCGATTCGGTCAGGAAGCACACCACCGCCACGCGATAGCCACCGAAGCGCGTGATGACATTGGCAAACAGCAGGCGCGCACCGACGAAGGCGGAGGAGAAGGCGGTCAACGCAAAGGCTGCGCCGCTCCAGTGCTGATCGGCGTAATACAGGGTGATGAAGGTGGCGATCGAGCCGAAGCCGATGGTGCCGAAGGCCAGGCCCATGCCATACGCAAACACCTTGCGCAGCACCAGCTTGAAGGACAGCTGTTCGCCCTGCACCACCGGGGTGACCGGGCCACCGCGCGCCAGCACGAAGCCGAGTACGGTGAGCAGCATGCCGGTCAGGCCGATCATGGCAAAGCCCAGCGAGCGGTCCAGCACCACGCCCAGCGGCGCGCCGATGGCCAGCGCCGCATAGGTGGCGATGCCGTTCCAGGAGATCATCTTGGCGGTGTTCTCCGACCCCACGCGGCCCACGCCCCACATGATGGCGCCGGTACCGACCAGGCTTTCGCCCAGGCCCAGGAAGGCGCGGCTGGCAAACAGCAGCACCAGCGACAGGAAGGGCAGCGGCTGCGCCAGCGCCGATAGCAGCAACAAGCCACCGCTGGCCGAACACAGCAGCATGCCGCGCATGACGGTGTGCTTGGCCCCCATGGTATCGATCATGCGGCCGGCATTGGCGCGGCTCACGAAGGTCGCGAAATACTGCACGCTGATGCCCAGGCCGGCGATCACCGAGCTGTAGCCCAGGTCGAGGTGGATGTAACCCGGCAGCACCGCCATCGGGATGCCGATGGCCAGATAAACCAGGAAGGTGAAGAAGGCGGTGGCGATGATCTGCCGCGTGACCTTGGCCGGCGTCAATGGACGCGGCGCAGCGGCGGGCACGGGCGTGCCGGTGGAACTGGGACTACAGGAATCGTCGGACATGGCGGGGAAGTCGGAATGTGAATCCGGAAGGGCAAACCGGAATGAACAGGCCGCGCGCGCCGGTGTGCGCGTGAACAGCCAGACCGAATTTTACTCCCGCCCTAAAAATGCTGCAGGACAGCAAAAGATTTTTGCCTGTCAATTCAGCAACTTAGTCGTTTTTGTGCGACGTCCTGTTGCCTGCAGGCTGTATTTCAACGCTGGCAGTGCAGTGCGTCGGTGGCCCGTTCGCGTACGGCGGGGGCGTAGTCGGCCCCCAGGATTTCCGGTGCCAGCTCGGCCAGATCGCGCTGCACGGCCGGTTCGCACCAGTGGCCGTTCAGGCGGGCCAGCGCCGCCAGCAGGTCGGGGGTGAGGCGGTCCAGCACCGGGCGCACCTGCAGCGCCAGGTCTGGCGGATTGGCGAAGGGCGGACGCTGCTCCACACGCCACTGGCGATGCAGGTCGCGCTGCACGATCTTGCCGGCCTCGAACTGGTCCTGGAAGAAGCGCCGCGTCCATGCGGCATCCAGTCCCAGTTTCTGCGCACGGGCGGCGACGTCGTCGAGAATGACCGCCTCGCGCGCCGGATCATCGATGGGCGCATGCGAATTCCACTTGCTGCGTGCCACCGGGGCGGCCACGTCGAGGCGGGTCTTCTGCAAGGTCAGCAGTTGTTCGACATCGCTGCGCGCGGCCGGGGGCGGCGTGGTGGCGCAGGCGGCGAGCAGCAGGGCGGCGATCAGGGGCAGGGCGGCGAAGGAGCGGGAAGACAGGCGGCGCATGGTCGGAAGAGTCGATTGCTGAGGTGAGTGCCGGGTTCGGCTGTGGATAAATCAACTGTGCGGCAGTATAGCGCCGCGCCTGCCCGCCCGGTCAGGGCACGCGCCCTTTATAATCGCGGGATGCAAAATCTTCTCCACAACCTCAATGAAGAGCAGCTCGCCGCCGTGACGCTGCCCGCGCAATCGGCGCTGATCCTGGCCGGTGCCGGTTCCGGCAAGACCCGGGTGCTGACCACCCGCATTGCCTGGCTGATCCAGACCGGGCAGGTCTCGCCCTCCGGCATCCTGGCGGTGACCTTCACCAACAAGGCCGCCAAGGAAATGACCGCGCGCCTGTCGGGCATGCTGCCCATCAATACGCGCGGCATGTGGATCGGGACTTTCCACGGACTGTGTAATCGCCTGCTGCGCGCGCATCACAAGGATGCCGGGCTGCCGCAGACCTTCCAGATCCTGGATACGCAGGACCAGCTCTCGGCCATCAAGCGTTTGCTCAAGCAGATGAACGTGGACGACGAGAAGTATCCGCCACGCAACCTGATGTACTTCATCAACAGCGCCAAGGACCAGGGCCTGCGCGCCAAGGATGTGGATGCCTACGACGACTACAACCGCAAGTTCGTCGAACTCTACGAGCTCTACGACCAGCAATGCCAGCGCGAAGGCGTGGTCGATTTCGCCGAGCTGCTGTTGCGCACCTATGAAATGCTCTCGCGCAACCAGCCGCTGCGCGAGCACTACCAGGGCCGCTTCCGCCACATCCTGGTCGACGAGTTCCAGGACACCAACGACCTGCAATACAAATGGTTGAAGATCATGGCCGGCCAGCACGGCGCGGTCTTCGCGGTGGGCGATGATGACCAGAGCATCTATGCCTTCCGTGGCGCCAACGTGGGCAACATGTCGGCCTTCGAGCAGGAATTCCATGTGGAGAACCTGATCAAGCTGGAGCAGAACTATCGCTCGCACGGCCACATTCTGGACACCGCCAACGAACTGATCGCCAACAACAGCAAGCGCCTGGGCAAGAACCTGCGCACCGATGCCGGCCACGGCGAGCAGGTGCGCGTCTATGAAGCCACCAGCGACCTGCAGGAAGCGCAATGGATCATCGAACAGGTCAAGGACCTGATCGCCGAAGGCTGGGCGCGCAGCGAGATCGCAATCCTCTATCGTTCCAACGCGCAGTCGCGGGTGCTGGAACATGCGCTCTTCAGCTCGGCCATTCCCTATCGTGTCTATGGCGGCCAGCGCTTCTTCGAGCGCGCCGAAATCAAGCACGCGATTGCCTACCTGCAGTTGATGGACAACCTGCACAATGATTCGGCCTTCCTGCGCGTAGTCAACTTCCCCACGCGCGGCATCGGTGCCAAGGCCATGGAGTCCTTGCAGGATGCGGCGCGCCAGTATGGCTGCTCGCTCTACGCCGCCGTGCCTTACGTGGCGGGCAAGGCGGGCTCATCGTTGAATGCCTTCATCAAGCTGATCGAAGGCGCGCGTTTCGAGACCCAGCATCTGCCGCTGCCCGAAATGGTCAAGGTAGTACTGGACCTGTCCGGCCTGATGACCCACTACCGCAACGAAAAGGAAGGCGCAGACCGCATCGAGAACCTGGAACAGCTGGTCAGTGCGGCCACGCTGTTCGTCTCGGAAGAGGGCTATGGCCTCGATGCCCCGGCCTTCCTCGGCCCGCAGGCGCAGGCCTCGGCCGGCACGGCCATCACCACCGCCGATGGCGTGGAAGTGCTCGATGCCGATGCGCCGCTGGTGACCATCATGTCACCGCTGTCGGCCTTCCTCTCGCATGCCTCGCTGGAAGCCGGCGACAACCAGGCGCAGGCCGGCCAGGATGCCCTGCAGCTGATGACGGTGCACTCGGCCAAGGGGCTGGAGTTCGATGCGGTCTTCATCACCGGCATGGAAGAGGGATTGTTCCCGCACGAGAACAGTGCCAAGGAAGAGGGCGGCGTGGAAGAAGAGCGCCGCCTGATGTACGTGGCCATTACGCGGGCGAGAAAGCGGCTCTTCATGACCTTCTCGCAGACCCGCATGCTGCACGGCCAGACGCGCTACAACATGCGTTCACGCTTCTTCGATGAAATGCCGGAGCAGTCGATCAAGTGGCTCTCGCCCAAGATCGCCCAGCATCACTGGTTCGCCAATCCAAAGTCGGCCTGGGATGAAGTGCCGGAAGCGGGCAACAACCGCATCGCGCAGAACTTCTCGCGGCAGACCGATTCCGGCTGGCGCATCGGACAGAACGTGTCCCATGCCAAGTTCGGCGAGGGCGTCATCGTCAACATCGAAGGCAGTGGCGGCGCGGCGCGGGCGCAGATCAACTTTGGCAAGTTCGGGATGAAATTGCTGGATCTGTCGGTGGCGAAGCTGGAGAAAATCTAAGTTTTTGCGTTGCCGTTGAATTGGGTTTGAGCAGTGAAACGCCCCGTTGCCATCATCAGTGCAACGGGGCGTTTTTCATGTGGGCGTGATGCCGAGATGCACGCAATGAAAGGAGATGCAGCATGAAGGGTCAGGAAATTCTCTCTGAGCTGTTCGGTAAAACCAGAGCACAACGCTGGCATGAAGCATCGCCTGCAGGAAAAAGAATTTATATCGTCGTGGTGGCATTGATCTTTGCGCTCATTGCGAGTGTCTGGACGTTCGGCGCATGGTGGCAATAGACCGCCCTCGGTTTATCGAGGAGATACGTTGATGTGAGTCGTGGCTCATGCTTCAAAAGCATGTCTGAGATCCGCAAATGACAGGCCTCCAAGGAACGCCTTATTGTCTGCGTCCGCCTTGCTTCAACCAGGCCCTGACCTGCTCCACATCGTCAAACGATCCCAACACCATTCCAACATCGCGCATCTCCTGCCGCATGCCTGCAATGACTTTGTTCAGATCACGACCTATCCCTTTTGGCGACACCCGGGCAGCAGGCCCCAGACCGAAGGTCTGCCTGAAATTCCGCTCCATGTGGGCGATCTCCTGATCCAGGTCGCCCAGTTGTTCCGTGAGGATGTGGTTGTAGTGCGTCAGTCGCTCCTCGCTGACGCCGTGGATGGAACGCTGGTCGATCTGTTCCAGTTCCAGTTGCAGCTCAAGCAGTCGTGACAGATCGTTCTTTTCATAGGCCTGGTTGACCTGCTGCATCAGCGCGGTCTTGCGAGCGCGTTCGCTCTCGTCGAGCTCACGATCCGGATGCAGGGCGCTGGCCAGCCGGCGATAAACGGCGCGGATCGACTGGCTCAATTCGATGCGCTGTTCCTGTTGCCGGGCTTCTGCAGCCCGCTGTTTCGGCGGCTTCTTGCGGCTGGCACGCTGGGCCTCGCGCGCTTGCGCGGCTTGCATGCGTTCGCGCTCCTGGCGTTCCAGCATCGCTTCCATGCGCTGCATGATTTCTTCCGGCGTACCGGTGGTGAAATCGTCCTCGGCGAGCGCGGGCTCTGCTTGTATGGTCTTGTCTTCGTGTACTTCCGCAACGGAGGCGGGTTCTTCCGTCTCCTCTTCTTCCGCATGCTGCTGGTAGATCAGCGCCAGCTCCGCATCATCTGCCCGTTGCAACAGGGCCTGCGCCATGTCCGCGATCAGCGCCGAGAGTGCGATGCGCTCGCCCTTGCCGAATGCCTTGTCGGGCCAGGCGGCATGCAGGCGATAGACCACCTGACGTTTGAGGGTGAGCAGTTCCTGCTCCAACGGGACATATTGGGCCGTGAATTTCTTGTGGAATTCATCACTGGCCGCTTCCCACTCCTTGAGCTGCGCACGGCGCGTGCCGATGGCGTCGATGAGCGCATTGAACTGTTCCTGTGCCGGAGAGAGGCGCATGGCGGATTGGCCATCGACGATGGCAACAGTTTGCGGGGTGGGCTTGTTCATGGAGACAAAGAAGAGCAGTGGTGCCGGATTCTAGCCATTCGCTCACGCGCCCACAAGCGCAGTCCCCAGCCTCAGGCCGCGGCGATCATGGCTTGCACTTCGTCCCAGGTCGCGGCATAGGCGCCCGCCTTGGAAGCGGCAATGGCCGCCCCGGCCGCGGCACATTGCAGGTGGACCTGCGCCGGGGCATCGGGCTGGCGCAGTTGGCTGGCGATCCAGCCGCCCATGGAGGCGTCGCCGCAGCCGACCGTATCGACCACTTCGACGCGATAAGCCGGCTGCTCGATGACCTGTTCCCCCTTGATCCACTGCATGCCCTTGGCACCCAGCGTGTAGAGGATTTCCGCTTGCGGGGCCAGCGCTTGCAGCGTGGCCAGCGCATTGCCGTCGCCGGGGAAGAGGCGCTCCAGATCTTCGTCGGACACCTTCACGTAATGCGACAGCGATAGCAGTTGCTGCAGCAGGATGCGATACGACGGGCTGTCCATGAGCTTGCGCCAGTTGGGATCGAAGGCGATCTTCTTGTTGCGCAGCGCCGCTTCCTGCGCGATCTGCAGCAGGCGCGAGGCCAGTGGCTCGCGGGTCAGGCTGATGCAGCCGAAGTGCAGCACGCGCGCTTCGTCCATCCAGCCGGCGGGCAGGCGCTGCGGGTCGAAATGCAGGTCGGCGCTGTCGTCGCCGATGAAGAAATAATCGGGTGGGGTGGTCGAGGTCACCATGGCCAGCAGCGGTGCCTTGGCGTGCTGCTGGGTGAAGCGCATGTCCAGTCCGGCCGCTTCGGTGAGCGCATACAGCTCGGCACCGAACACGTCAGTGCTGACGCTGCCGGCGTAACCGGTGGCTACGCCCAGGCGGGCGGCCGCGCGTGCCACGTTCCAGCAGGCACCGCCGGGAATGGCGCGCCACTGGCCGTCAGGCTGGCGGATGAAATCGGTGAGTGCTTCGCCGAAGACGACGAATGCGGCGCTCTGGGTCATGCTGGTCTCCGTGTGCGTGTCATTGTAATGGTCAGTAAATGCGTAGGCGGTTCAATCCTGCAAGGCGTGCCGCGCGCAGGTCTCGTCGGTCACCAGGCCGGTGAGCCAGCCGCCGCGCAAGGCGGCGCGCACGGCGTCGGCTTTCTTGCTGCCGCCGGAGAGCGCGATCACCGGCCGCTGCGGTGCCTGCGCCAGCGGCGGCGTGGTCACGCGCGCCGCCAGCGACGAGGGCAGCATGACGCCGTCGATGTCGAAGGCGTGGCAGATCATCTCGCCGATCGCCCCCTGGCGCTGCAGGTCGGCCACTTCCTCATCGTCGATGAAACCGTCCTCGTGCATCGCGCCCTGCAGGGCAATGGTGCCGATGCCCAGGAACGTCACATCGGCGCGCTCGGCCAGGCCGGTCACGATCTTGTAGGCGCGGTGGTTGCACCATTGCTGGCGGTCGCGTTCACTCTCGGCCACGCGCGGGGCGGGCAGCAGGTAGAAGCGCGCGCCCAGTTTTTCTGCGGCTTGCAGAGCCACGTCGTAGCGATTGGCTGAACCGTCGGAGGCGAAAGCACCAATCATCGAGACGATCTGGTGCTGCGGACGCTCCAGTTCCGACAGGCGCTCGATGGCCGCCTTGAGCGTGCGTCCCGAGCCGACGTTGACCACCAGCGCTGCTTCCGAACTGAGGTATTGCTCCATCACTTCGGCCCCGGCCACGGCCAGCATCTGCTGCACTTCCTGTGATTCATTGGGGTTCTCAGCCCCGCCTGCGCCCGGCACCACGCGGCACACTTCCAGCCCGTAGCGCTCCTGCAGGCCCTGCGCCAGTTCCAGGCAGGACGAGACCGGATGCGTGATCTGCACCTTCACCAGATTGGCATCGGCCGCATAGGCCACCATGCGCTGCGCCATCTGGCGCGAGATGCCGAGCCGTTCGGCGATTTCGTTCTGGGTGTTGCCGGCCACGTAGTACATCCACGCGGCGCGCGCCGCCAGGTCGAGTTTGGATGCGCTGCTAGACATGTTCTCCTCGCCAGCCGTCCCGTGGCTGCCAATGCAGGCGGGCGCGCGCTGTCTCTGTGATGTTGATTGCGGTGAATTCCCTGTTGGGTCGCCATTTTACGGCGAGTTGACCGTTCCATTATTGCGAAGCTTGGGCAAATGCTCAATCAAAAAGCAAATGCTTGACACAAATTCGAGAATGGATGAATATTTGCCCATAAAAATAATATTTGCTCAAAACGTAGTTAGCGAAAACCGTTAGCGAAAACCGCCTTTCCCTGCATGCGTACATCGGCATCGTCTGCCGCTGCCACCCAGGAAGAACGTGCAGGAGGGCCCATAACATTCGGAGACCAGCATGTCCAAACTCGTGCGCACCCGTGCGTCCGGCTTTACCCGCGTTCGCTTCACCCTGGCCGCTGCGGCCATCTCGACCCTGTTTGCTGCCGGCCATGCACAAGCCGAGCCGGTGACTCTGAACATCGCGTCCATCAACAACCCCGACATGATCGAATTGCAGAAGCTGGCACCGGCGTTCGAGAAGGCCAATCCCGACATCAAGCTGCGCTGGGTCACCATGGAAGAGAGCGTGCTGCGCCAGCGCCTGACCACCGACATCGCCACCAACAGCGGCCAGTTCGACCTGATGACCATCGGTGCGTATGAAGCGCCGATCTGGGCCAAGAAGGGCTGGCTGGCACCGATGAGCGGCCTGCCGGCGGATTACGATGAGGCCGATCTCATCAAGCCGGTACGCGAGGGTCTGAGCGTCGATGGCAAGCTCTATGCGCTGCCGTTCTACGCCGAAAGCTCGATGACCTACTACCGCAAGGATCTGTTCGAGCAGAAGAAGCTGACCATGCCACAGCATCCGACCTGGGATGAGGTCGCCAAGCTGGCCGCGCAACTGCATGATCCGGCCAAGGGCGTCTACGGCATCTGCCTGCGCGGGCGTGCCGGCTGGGGCGAGAACATGGCCATCATCACCACCATGGCCAATGCCTGGGGTGGCCGCTGGTTCGACGAGCAATGGCAGCCGCAGCTGTCCTCGCCGGAATGGAAGAAATCGGTCAACTTCTATGTCGACCTGATGCGCAAGTATGGCCCGCCGGGCGCCAGCTCCAACGGCTTCAACGAAAACCTGGTGCTGTTCTCCAGCGGCAAGTGCGGCATGTGGGTCGATGCCACGGTGGCGGCCGGCATGCTTTATCACGGCAAGGATTCCAAGGTGGCCGACAAGACCGCCTTCGCTCCCTCCCCGCAGCAGGTAACCGACAAGGGTTCGCACTGGTTGTGGATCTGGTCGCTGGCCGTGCCGAAGTCCTCCAAGTCGCAGGACGCTGCCAAGAAGTTCGCCGCCTGGGCCACCTCCAAGGAATACATCAATCTGGTGGCCAAGGATTCCGGCTGGGCCCTGGTGCCGCCGGGTACCCGCAATTCGACCTACGCTTCGGCCGAATACAAGAAGGTCTCGCCCTTCTCCGACTTCGTGCTCGATGCGATCCAGACTGCGGACGCCAACAAGCCGACCCTGAAACCGGTGCCTTACACCGGCGTGCAGTTCGCCACCATTCCCGAGTTCCAGTCGATCGGGACCGTGACCGGCCAGGCCATTGCCGGTGCACTGGCCGGCAAGACCAGCGCGGATGCCGCCCTGGATGCCGCCCAGGCACAGGCAGTGCGGATGATGCGCCAGGGCCGCTACATCAAGTAAGTCCTTCCGCTTGTGGTTCCGCCGGCATGCAGCCCGTGCTGCATGCCCCGCGCGCGATGTGAGCGGCATGCCTGCATGCCTTGCACATCGCGCCGTTCTCCCCGGCTGTCTGCACCTTGCGTGCGCCGCCCGGATTGAAATGCCGAGGCCGTCATGTCCACGATCCACTCTACCCAGGTGTCGTCCACCTCACCGATGATGCAGAGTTCTTCCCAGCCTGCTGCACGCAAGCAGCAGACCAGTCCGCCGCGCAAGGAGCGCTTCAATCCCATCCGCCTGATGCAGACGCCGTCGGTGCTGATCCTGCTGGCCTGGATGATCGTTCCGCTGGTGATGACCATCTATTTTTCGGTCAATCGCTACAATCTGATGGCCCCTGACCAGACCGGTTTCGTGGGTCTGGAAAACTATATCTTCCTGTTGCAGGACCCGGCCTTCTGGCCCTCCATTGGCAACACCGCACTGCTGATCGGTTCGGTACTGGCCATCAGCGTCATCGGCGGCACCCTGCTGGCGGTGCTGTTCGACCAGCCCTTCCGCGGGCGCGGCATTGCGCGGCTGCTGGTCATCGGCCCCTTCTTCGTCATGCCCACCGTGGCCGCGCTGATCTGGAAGAACATGATCATGCATCCGGTCTACGGCATCCTGGCCTACGTGATGCGCCACCTCGGGCTGGAGCCGATCGACTGGCTGGCCGAGTACCCCATGCTGTCGGTCATCATCATCGTGGCCTGGCAGTGGATTCCGTTTGCCTTCCTGATCCTCCTGACCGCGCTGCAGTCGCTCGATACCGACCAGAAGGAAGCGGCCCAGCTCGATGGCGCGGGGCCAGTGCGCATCTTCTTCTACATCGTCCTGCCGCACCTGAAGCGCGCCATTACGGTGGTCATCATGATCGAGACCATCTTCCTGCTTTCGGTCTTCGCGGAAATCTTCACCACCACCGCAGGCGGCCCCGGTACGGCCACTACCAACCTGACCTTCCTGGTCTATTCGATCGGCCTGCAGCAGTTCGACATCGGCATCGCTTCGGCGGGCGGCATCTTCGCGGTCGTGCTGGCCAACATCGTCTCGTTCTTCCTGGTGCGCATGCTGGCCAGGAACCTCAAGGGAGTCAACGAAAAATGAGCGATCCAAAGAAAAGCCCCCTGTGGGTGGCGGTGCTGGGCTGGGCCTGCGCCATCGTGCTGTTCTTCCCCATCTTCTGGGTGGCGGTCACGGCCTTCAAGACGGAGTCCCAGGCCTATACCCCCTCGCTGATTTTCTTGCCCACGCTGGACACCTTCCGCGAAGTCTTCAGCCGCAGCCACTACCTGGGCTATGTGCAGAATTCGCTGATCGTGTCGCTGGGTTCGACGCTGCTGTCGCTGCTGCTGGCGGTGCCGGCGGCGTATTCGATGGCCTTCTTCCCGACCGGCCGCACCCAGAAACTGCTGCTGTGGATGCTGTCGACCAAGATGATGCCGGCCGTGGGCGTACTGATCCCCATCTATCTGCTGGCCAAGAACACCGGCCTGCTTGATACGGTAACCGGGTTGACCATCATCTATACGCTCATCAACCTGCCCATCGCCGTGTGGATGGCGTTCACCTACTTCAATGACGTACCCAAGGAAATCCTCGAAGCCGCCCGCATCGATGGCGCCAACGCCTGGCAGGAAATGATTTACCTGCTGCTGCCCACGGCCATGCCGGGCCTGGCTTCCACGGCCTTGCTGCTGATCATCCTGTCGTGGAATGAAGCCTTCTGGAGCCTGAACCTCACCAGCGTCAATGCGGCACCGCTGACGGTGTTCATCGCCTCCTATTCCAATCCGGAAGGCCTGTTCTGGGCCAAGCTGTCGGCCGCCTCCCTGCTGGCGATTGCGCCCATCATGGCGCTGGGCTGGCTGGCGCAGAAGCAGCTGGTGCGCGGCCTGACCTTCGGAGCGGTGAAGTGATGATGGCGCGCCAGGCGATTACCCATCTGATCTGCGACTGCGACGGCGTGCTGCTCGACAGCGAGAGCATCGCCCTGCGGGTGCTGCATCGTGAGCTGCTACCGCTGCTGCCGGCCTGGAGCGGTGCCGACGATGACGAGCAGGAAGAACAGCGCAGCCAGGCCCTGCATACCGCCATCGCGCACCGACTGGGCATGTACACCGACATCCTGCTGGGCGAAGTTGATCTGGAATTCGAACTGGGCCTGGATGCCGCCGCGGCCGAGCGCATCCACCAGGCGGTGGCCGTGGCCTGCGGCGAAGAAGCGCAGCCGGTGCCGGGCGTGGTCGAGGCCTTGCAGGCGATCCGCTTGCCGCGTGCGGTGGCCAGCAACAGCGATGCGCCGCGCATCGAAGCCGGCTTGCGCCGTTG
>CEPQ01054510.1_pt1 | contig 21855 bp, 18 predicted proteins | sample 530411 | NCBI WGS metagenome assembly CEPQ01 (sample SAMEA2620039, study PRJEB7988) | marine metagenome | isolation source: saline water (ENVO:00002010), including
CGCGCACGGTAGAGCAGTATGCTCATGACAACTACATCCCGATCCGAATCTTTGGAGACTTCCCCCCCAGCTCATCGTCTAAGGACATACTGGGTAGTTTGAGTCACGTTTTCTTCCTCGGGAGCCATGCTGATGCGTCCGAGTCCGCAAGAAGAACATACGAGGCTGCCTCTGCCCAAGGAATGAATATCCACCAGGTGGATCTTCCAGAGTGAGGAGATTTATCTTCCTCGCGTTAAATATCGGAATGCTGGCGGGGTGTGCGTACAACCAACCAGCTTGGGTTACCGATAAGCCGGCTGCCGTTTGTACCGAAGGCGTAGAGGTTCAGTGCCTCTCCGAACTGCTTAACGGCCTGATCGAAGGTCGGAATGACCTTAGGGCGGACTTCCAACACAGGCTCATTGCTCTAGACGCTGCGGGAATCGTCCGGTTGAACCCCGAGATCCGCGAGCAGTGGACAACTTCAGGCGACCCAGTCAATGAGGGAAAGATAAATGCATTCATCGAGGCAGGCCATGTCCTGCGCTTGATGCTCGATGGTGACAGCAACAGTGCTGTTACTTCAGCGCTTAAGATCGAGCATCAGGAAGCTAGTGATTTCGCCGTTTTGAGCGTAATCAACCATACAGCTGACCAGCTCAATGACGATGAACTTGGTCAAGCGTTGACTACATTATCGAACCGCAACGACCAGGATTACTACCACGCTCTTCAGGCAAGGTTGAATGTGCTGTTGATCATCGGTGATCTTGAACGCGCGAAGGCATTACGCCAGTACCTGCTGGCCAATGCGGATGGGCGCGGAAAACGCTTTCACTTGATGGTTGAGATTGCTGCAGCCTACGCATTGTCGGGGCTCCAGGGAGATTCACGAGTAATCGCCGCCGATACATTTCGCGCCTTCCCTTCGCAGAATACAGAAGATAATCGTAGGCTCATCGACATTGCACTGAAAGCATCAAACGGGCACTACCCACCCGAACAGGACTTTTATGTTTTCTCAAATGATTCCAAACGGCTCGACGCCTATCTCTTGGTCTCTGACCTCGCGCAGCGCAACGGAAGACCCGACTTCGCGCTCCGCGCACTAAATGATGGCGTCAAGCTTATTCAGAAGTCTGGTTACACGGGCTCGAGGCCCGAGGCTATCCTCGATATCGCGTTGATAGCCTCGGGCATAATTTGATCCACAATTCCTGTGCATAACTCTGTGGACACTCCTTCCCCTCACAGGCTGGCAATTCAATTTTTTGTGCTGTGTGTTTTTTGTACAGTGGCTATGGCCAGTGAAGAAAAGAATCCCCCCTTCTACCGGTGGTGACACCCCCCTTCCCCATTGATCCTGATCTCAAGTATTCAGCGACCAAGTCGCGGAGGGATCATGATAGAAACTACCCAGACCACCCGCTATCCCACAGCGGATGCTCAAGAAGCGCAAGTTGCACCTGGCTTTAGCCTAGAAATTGATATGCCGGCGCTGCCCGATCTCGAATGCACTGAAAGCTCTTCACACGATCGCAATTGCGCAATGGCAGTTCGCATTCATCTCTTGTCGTCAAAGCTTATGGCTTTGCTTTCCTGCGACACACAGATCCTTGAGCGCTTAATTGATCGCGTAGTTGAGGCAAGTCATACCGACATCGAAAAATCAGCTGACCTGGTTTGTGTGGACGGGCTTTGGCAGCGAATAGGCTCTCTAGCGGCCGAGGATTTCGCGCTCGTGATTCAGCGTAAAGCGCTACTCATCAAGGCCCAAATTGCTGAGGTTCGAGCAATTGGTATTTCCGCTGACACTGGGGACCTGTTCCGCTTGGCCGCGACTGCCAGGCTGACTCGCTCAGCGTCTGAATTCATTCCCTATGATTTGCTTTTAAATTCATCCTTGGATGAGTTTCGTGCAAGGTGCGAAGGGCTGGAGGCAAATGTTCGTGAGATCGCCAATTTCGCAGCAAGAAGCCTCCGCATCTCCTACCGGCTAGCGCGGGAAGCGGGGCATGGACTCTGGGGCTCTCCATTACTCTTCAGTAGCCTGGTCAAAGCGGCCGGGTACGAATACAGCCTGTGCCCAGCCAAAACAAAGAGAGCCTTCCGTACCGAGCTTATCTCTATGCAGACTGAGGTGGTCGAGCTGGCCACCGGTGCCGATGTACCAGTGAACGATATGCTTTGGTCCTGGGACAACTTCCGCTCGACGTGTCGCTTACTAGACGAAACACTCGGTCGATTCGCTATTTTAAATCGGGGCTTGGTTGAGAAGGCTGTCTGGAACTATTCCTCCTCTGGAGATCCTGACTCCATTCGGTCAGCTGCCCAGCTTGGTTTGGTCCGGGCCATGCGCCGCTTTGCGCCTGAGAAAGGGTGGCAGTTTTCGACCTATGCCACCACATGGATTCAGCAATGCATCTTGCGTGACCTCGGCATGAAAGATGTCATTCGATTGCCAGAAGGGTCACATAAGTCCCTGGGGAAGCTCAGCCAGTTGCTTAAGGAGAAACCCAACGCCTCAGACGCCTGGCTTTCGGAGGAGTCCGGCTTGTCACTGAACGAAGTACAAAACCTTATGTACTTCGTAAACCAACGGAGTGCCGTGTCGATGGATACTCTGATGGCCGGTGACGGTGATGACCCTGGTGGCGGAGTTCACGAGTATATCAGCGACCCAAACAATAACTTCGTTGATGATTTGATCGAGGATGACACTGCAGCGTTTGTACTAGATTCGATCAGCAAGGTTCTATCTGGCAAAGAGCTCTCGATCCTCTCATCTCGCTTTGGCTTGGGAAATACGCCACCTCGAACACTGAAGGAGCTTGCAGAGGAGCACTCACTTTCGCCTGAGCGAATTCGCCAGATCGAGGTGCAAGCAGTTAAGAAATTACGCGAAAGTGATCTTGCTGAAGCGTTACTGGAGCTTCACTAATGGTTGATAGCAGTCCTGACTCGAGAGAGATTGAGGTGGCCGGTATTGTTGGAACCTTTGTTGCCCATGGACTTCTCGAAGGGCAAGTGCTCATTCAGACAAACCCAGGGAATATTCCAGCCCTAATGCGCAAGCTATCCGAGCTCGGCCAGCTATGCCAGGACCTAGGAAATGGCCGAGCTATGGTTAGTGATCAGGCCATTCTCAGGAGGTTTTCAATTGGGTCAGCTGATGAAGAGTGCAGATACGTAAGCTATGGCGTGAAATTGAACGATACCACTACCAGACGAATTGCGCAGATTCAGCGTGTACGGGAGCGGGATACCAAGGCCGCAGCTCTGGCTCTTTGACTTTTCGAAGAGCTGGTTGACTGGATGACCAGTTCAGCAAGCTCACTGGCACCCTCATAGTCGCCTATGTTTGAGAGGGTTTTGGCGACAGTGAGATTGTTCTCTGCATTAGGACAGCTTACCTCTGGCACGGAGGGCAAGTCTTTAGGTTGGTTCTTTGTCTCCAAAGGGCTTTCGGTCACTTTCACTTCGGCTTTACCGAGCTCTTCAGCCGGTTGCGGTTGAGGGGGCGCGATCGGCATTACGATCCTCGCGCTCCGATTCCTCGCACTTATTGGTCGGGCGGTGTCATCCAGTTCATCGTCTCCATGCTCATCGGCGCTCACAACATGGCTTTTCATCTTGTTCGTCCAGAGCGCACCTACGGCTACTGCCAGCATTACAGCGCCCAGGACGCCCATCAGCTCGGTATTCAAGGTTTCTCCTCATTGGGGCGTAGTGACACACGTTTCTCTATAGAAAACTGCACCCATATTAAAGGAGAAATCAATGAACCCCACCCAAACCGATGTCATTTCTGAGATACCAATTAACCTCAATGGCCTTCTGCGGGTCAAAAACATGCCGGCATCCGCGGCTGCATTGAACAAAATCGTCGAGCGCTTTGAGCAGTTCATAGCACAGGAGCTGGTATTCGGTGAATCCGGTGATTGCAGATATCAGTTCTCTGGAGACGTATGGAGTTCAGAGGGAGAGGCATCAGTTGGCGATCTCCGCATTGGCGTTAAGCACGATCCAAAACTCAACATCTCTGGAGCTTCCGTTGGGCTTGCCCCCCAAAGAGACGAGTATGGCGCAAACCGCATTAGAGCCCGAGTCACGGCGTACGTTACCCCTGACGCTGTCTACATCTCAGCCCGGGACCGGGGTGTCCTCAACGAACGAGTTCTATGCCTGGTCAATATCTCAGAGGGAGACCTCACCTGCCATGTCATGGACCCGTGCGGCGCAGACAGTCAATGTGACGAGCTATCACCGACAGTGTCCGTGCGCTTTCCTGACATGATCAGCGCGTTGAACTGAATTTTCGATTTCGGCCCCCTCGTTTGCACTATTAGGTATCAGACAAACGGGGCTTGGCCATGAACACGAATATCTCGCGCAGGAAGTTCCTGAAGCTATCAACGGCAGCAACAGTCGCAGCATCGACAGGACTTGGTGTTTACAGCAAAGAGGCCCAGGCCTTTGGCACCAACATTGTCCAATTGCTTTCGGTCGATCCTGTCACCTTGGAGTACAAGGTTTTTAGCCCATGCTGTTGGTATTGCCCGAATTACCTTGTGGTTTCCCACTATCAGCCTGTAGCTCTAATCGAGGTGATTAAAGGCGGCGGTGATACGGTAATTGGGAACCCGATCGGGGGAATCAACTCCGTTGGTGTGGATGAAACGGATTACACCTCGATGGCCGCTCGTATCTGGCAGCTGCCCGACTGGGCCATCGATATGGCCATGGCCTACCAGGGCTGCAAAATGTGTGGTGTGAATGCGGCAAGATCTCCAGCGTTTGTGAATCCAGCTTCAGCTGGCTTATGCGGCGCAGCTTCAGACGCTCTCATGGGGCAAGCTACCCAACAAGCCAACTCACTTTTACCCGCGTGCTTCCCGAAGCTTCTCTACTCTACAGAAACAGACCCGACGTGGAACACAGGCTGTCGAGACACACTCAAGTCAGTACTGGGACCGATACAATGCAACACCTTTACGTCCATGTTTCAGATACCAGGAAACGAAGCGTGCATAGGAACTAAATGGGGACCGCTTTATCCTCGGCAGATGGCAACCCATGAGGACCATGGAGCGATCGCCGCGGGTATTGCAGCGTACCGAGCTTTGCACTTATCGAGATTCGCCGCTGGGATGCTCCCATTCGACGCCAGCATTGCTGTTGGCAAGCTTCAACAGACCTCACCAATGACAACAGTAGGCTTTGGCGCCGGTAGCCTTGCGCTGGATACTCAAATGCGGATTGGACCTGTTTCACCAACTGGCATTTATTCGTTCGTGTGGTGGGTGCCTGTAGTGTGTTGCAAACGCTACGACGACATCGTTGGCATTTGCAGACCAAGGATGCCCTGTATCTAGCATTCGCATGCGAATGCTTTGCCTCTCCTGACACCCTAGATCCCGGTAGATACTCTGATGACACAGTCAGAGAGTATCGGCCATGGCAAAAAGCATTCAGATCACTACAAGTCCCTTGCTCAAGCAATTCGCAGTTGAAACACAGCCAAAGGTTATTGAGGTCACGTCGAAGCTGGGCAATACCACGTTGAGTCGTACCACATTTAGCGCTGACGACTTCCCCTCCTCTCAGGAGGGTAGAGAATCGTTTCTTATGGATAGCCTAAGGGTTCACTCGCCAAAGGCCCTGGAAATTTTGTCTGGGCGGGCAGAGGAATGCATCTCTGACCAGGCAAGGGCAGTTGCAATGCTTATTGGTGATGCTGTGGCGCCTTAGAGAGGGCGCCACGAAGAGTTATAGCCACTCCCCTACCCTGCACTGCATATCCTTGATAGCTCAGCTGCAAGCTCTTGAGGAGAGCCAGAGAAGTCGACCAGACCTGTCGCGCGCGCTGAATCGGGCATAGATTTTGAGCCGCAGGTCTCTGCATCCTGAGCCATAACCCTGATTGCTCGCTTACTGACTTCTTTAATCGCTGCGGCCCCATCGTCGCCCATGCCAGTAAGAATAATGATGCCCATCTTACCTGGAGTGGATCTACAGATAGATCGGATGGACGCGCTGATTGAAGGGTTAAAGCTTGGCTGTGAGTTGTGGGGGACAAGAGAGAACCGTCCACCGGATACCTGAATGTATGCATCCTTAGGTACGCATACGATTTGCCCAGGTAAAGCCTCTAACCCATCCTCGGCGGCAGCAACATTCCAGTTAGGAGCAGAGTCAATCACCCTACTGACGAATGTCTTGAATGCGGCTTCCGCGATGTGCTGCACGAGAACAATTGAGATGGGCAGCGGCGCCAGTTCCTGGAAGAACTCACGAATCGCCAGGGGACCGCCTGAGCTTGACCCTAATACCCAGATGTCATGCAGCTTTTCCTTGGACTGAGCCTCTTCGGGAGTCTGAATCTCATCAGCAAAGTCCGGGAGCGCTTTGCGTATCTCATGAATGATTTTGTTGCGCCAGGCCAAACGTTGGCCTTCATTCATGGGGTACAGGTTTACTTCGTTGAGAAGGCAAACAGGCTCGTCCCGGCTAAGCATCGAAAGAACATCTTCACTGTCGATAATCGCTTCGTCACTGAAATCGACGATCAACAGGTGAACACCGGTGCTGCTCAAGTCGCTGTTCACATCCGACAGATCATATTGCTCAATGGAACCAAAGACAGGGCCCAGCACTTCCGCAATGAGTGACTTTTGTACGTTGTTGGTACTGACAACTCCTAGCCTCATACAGCACCAGCCAAAACAACACGGGGAAGGACCTCGGTAATAGCACTATCTAAGGCTTGGCTGTCGCATGGCTTATTCATAAATACGTTCACTCCAGCCTCATAGGCTTTTTCTGCAAGCCCTGTCCTTGTGGTCAGCATGATGATAGGTACACCGGATAGGTCTGCTTTGTTTCGTATGAAGTGGGTAAGTTCAAAACCATCAACCCGGGGCATTTCAACATCCACCATGATTAATGCTGGGGTCCGCTCCATAGGAAACTTGTCGATGGCGTCTTGGCCGTCTCGTGCAATCTCCACACTGAATCCTCGGGATTCAAAGTGCTTGGAAAGCAGCTTACGGTAACCACTTGAATCATCTACAACCAGAACGAGTGGTTTCTCGTCCCGTCGGATATTGCGCACACGGTTAAGGCGTACCTGGTAGCCAGCCTCAGTTAGCTTCAGGTTGTGTCTAGCTAACTCCATCACATCCAATACAAGCACTGGGGAACCATCATGAATGGAGGCTTCACCAATAATACCTTTCAGGCGTGAGAGGATACCTTCTAGTTTGCGAACATGGATTTCAGGCATAGATCCACCCTTGTCGACCTCGATGGCAATTCTGGTGTCGCCGTGGGCGCAAAGGATTAGGGTCGTCATAACAGAGGACTGCTTTTTCAATCTCAGCTCAGGCATGGCGATCAGTTCCGACAGATGGACTATGTCATAGCTGGCCTGCTCAAATTCAAGCTGAGGCCTCTTCCCAGAGCTTCGCTTATCGGCCAGCTCCGCCACAGAGAACTCAACAATCTGAGTCATGTTGTAGCTCGGAATTGCAAACCATTGTTCCCCCGCTTGGCATACAACGGCACGGTTGGAACCAATTGTGAAAGGCAACTCCATCGTGAAGTTTGTACCCTTCCCTACCTCTGACTCGATGGTAAGTAGCCCTCCGATCCGCTCGACGGCAGCTTTAACGATGTCCATCCCTACGCCGCGGCCGCTGATAGTTGTCACCTTATCAGTGGTGGTGAAGCCGTTGGCTGTAATGAGATTTAACAGCTCGCGTTTTGAAAGATCGGCATCTGCTCGGATTAGTTTCTTCTCGATAGCCTTTTTACGAATGACTTCCGGATCTATACCGCGTCCATCGTCCGTTACCGTCACAAAAACACTCTTACCGCGCCGACTGACGGAAACGACAACCTGGCCATGAGGGCTTTTATCGGTCAATCGACGTTCTTCGGGGCTCTCTAACCCGTGGTCAATGGCGTTCTTTATGATGTGAGTCAGGGGGTCGCGAATACTCTCTAGCAGGACCTTATCGACAATAGTATCTGCGCCTAAGAACTCAGACCTGACAGGCTTACCAACTGACTTTCCTGTCTGGTCGACTACGCTTTGTAGCGCCTGCCTGATGTTCATAAAGGGAACAAGGCGTGAATCTAGCAGATCACGCTGGAGGCTTCGGATAAGCGCAGCTTGCTCGCTATAGGAGGACTGGATCAGGATGTTCTGATCGAATATTTCCTCCACATCTTGGAACATCTGTTCAATGTGCATTCCGCTCTGGACATGCATAGATGACAGGTAATTAAACCTCTCAAGATGTAGATCTGAGTAGTCTGTCGACCGCTGATGTGTAGAAGGCTGGTTAATGTAACCGCGCAAGGCATTTGTGAATTGGTTATGTTCTAGCAGGTGTAGAGATAGCTTTTCCCGTAAAGAGGTCAGCATGAGCATTGCCTCTTCATGCTGGGCCTGCTGACGGTGACGCGCGGCGTTAAGCTCACTGGCATTCACAACAGCTGTTTCCAGCAGACGCTGATCAACCTTGATCTTTTCCGACGACCCCTTCTTCCGTTGATTTCCGCTTTCGGTCGATAGCTTTGACTCTAGGCGATCAAGCATTGTGATCACCTTTTGACTACCAACATCGCCCATGCCAGACGTGGGCATGTCGGCAGCCTCATCCTCAGGCACTGACTCATCCCCAAGAAGAACGCTCATGAAATTCTTTTCAGCAGGATGCTCAGACGGCGGCTGGATTTCGACTTCTTCTACAGGCTCTGGCTCGGATTTCAGAGTGGCAGCTGATTCAGCTGTTTCAGATGCGGCGGCCGATACTTCAGCGTTGATGGCGCCCACAGTCGGCTCTACTGTCGCGCTCGGTACATCTGCGCTAGCAGCGGCTTTACGGCCTCGGCCACCCCGCTTCCCACGCCTAGTTTTAGGCTTAGTATCTGGAATAGCCTCTTGTCTTGGCTGCGGCTCCTCAGCTACAGGACCTTCCTCTATAGATGTTAACGATTCACTTACAAGAGCGTCTTGTGTGGACGTTTCCCCTGTGGCCGGCGCTTGGATACCATGTTCGACTTGATCAGGTCGATTCTCGGCGGTACTGCTGAGGGCTGATAGATCAATTTGATTATTGGCTAGAGCATTCTCGAGGAAGGTAATTAAAGCGACAGGGCGCTCATAAGCGCGCTCCACCCGCACCGCTTCGGTCATGTTCTGCAGGTTATCCAAAACTAGGCGGACTATCTCAGCTGCGTCGCTGTTTGGCTGCAGAATACCCAGCTCAAAAGATTCAAAAAGCGATTCCATGTTATGAGTCAAGTCAGATATGGATTTTGCTTCTGCGATACCCGCGGCGCCTTTCAGGGTATGCATGTTTCGCTTGATCTCATCATTGAGAACCTTGTCTTGCATTTTCCCGTACCAGGCCTCTACGTTCGAGGTTAGGGCAGGTAGGAGTTCTTCAGCGTCATCCAAGTAAAAGGATGCCATTTCGAGGTTATACTCGATCTCAAGCAGTGACTGCTTTTCTTCATTCAGTACAGCAGCACAGTCATTCGTACGGGGTACCTTGTCAGGTTCATTCCCACCATTCGTATCCGTTAATTTCTCATTCGCATGCGAAAGGTTATTGGCCGTTCTGGGATCAGCTTGAGCTTCACTAAGCTCGCTGTCAGCACCGTTTCCTTCACGCAGAGACAGTGCCAACTCGACCCAAATATTTTCCATTTCGGTTTCGCGTTGCCAGGGGTATTCAATTTGGAAGGCTCTTGTCTGGACGAGCAATTGGGTGAGGTTTTCCAGCCGCTCGGCACTCAGCTTGGCATTTTCAGCAGCCAGCATAGACAGACTGGTTTCAAGGGCTTCGAACACGCGTTTCAAAACCATGCAACCGGCCGACCCACTGATACCGTTCAGTGTGTGGACCGCCCTGCTCTCATCTGAAGTGATAGTAGTGCGTTTTGACTCCAAGAAACGGAAGAGCCTTTCGTACTGCTCATCCGCCTCTTGACGGAACAGCTCGATCAGTACTGGGTCAACGTCGAACGGACACTCACGATCAACACCATTTTTCTCCACTGGAACCAGCTGTCGATCGGGATCGCCATCACTATCGAAACCTCCCAGCTGTACGGGACCATCGCCGTACGATGCGACTAGAGTGTCGATGGTCGGTCTGAGGAACAGAGAAACCTCGCCCTTGGTCAAGTACTCATCCATACCTCGCACAACCAACTCACAAGCCTCTTGTGCGAGGGATTGGCCGGCCTTCGCCTCTGCTGATGAGCTGTCAATATGCCCCGGAGCGATTTTCGCCAGTACTGCTAGGCTGCGGCATAGGTCAGAGAAGCTGGCTAGCCCCGCAATCTGTGCGGCAGCGGCTAACCGCGAAGATGCGTCAAACAAGTTCAGATAGTTTTGATAGTTGGTAATCTCTGGATTAGAGATCACCACCTCGAAATGACCCCTGAGTTCGAAAATCTCGGCCAGGAATGGGTCTTCATCCTGGTATTTCTCACCCTCGTCCATTCCTTCGTTAAATTTCAGCAGGAGATCATGCTTTGTTATCGATTGAACGTGTTCGACCGAAACCCCAAGGCTCCCTAGGGCATCTTCAGCATAGGTAAGCATTCTGCGGTCAGGTGCGAGATCGTTAATCAGTGCGTCAAAGTACATCTCTACAGCAACCAGTGATCGGGCTGCCAGGTCGAGGCTTTCGGAATTGGTTAACCTGCGGTCGTCGACAAGAGATACCAGAGCACTCGCCACCCCTTTCAACAAATTGCTGATATTCAATCCGCCCGAGAACTCGAAGGCTGTTGCTGTGTTCGATAGCTTCTCGAGCCCTTCAAGTAACGAGTCCACCTCAATTCCGCTTTCAACGTGAATTGAGATTTTCTTCCGCACCGAGATGATTTCTCGCTGGGTTTCAAGCACAAGTGCAGTAATCACGTCAGCACTTATACCTTCGATCATTAGCGCCTTGGTTGCATCGTTAGCTTCGAGTTGGCTCAATTGCTGGTCGATGAACAGCACCTGCGTTTTGATCCCATCAACTATGGCGGGGCTTAGCTTGTCCTGCGTGTCGATGCTAATCACGTCAGAAAGCATGGCATTTGTGGAGGCCGCTAAGTGATCCTCTCCAATCATGCTGAAGACGTTTGCAATTATCTTCATGGAGGTTGTGAACACCTCCAGCTGGGTTAAGAACGCCTTCGCTGATTTGGCGCTTAAAGCCCGGCCGAGGGAGACCATACCCGCCTCAAGGTGGGGCTTAAGATCACCAACAACGTCATCAAGACTGCCCACTTGTTCGGCTTCGAGCTTTGCTTGGAGCTGCTGGATCTCATCTTGGCCGGCGTTACGACCAACATTGAACTTCAGCAGTAGATCTTCGGTTTCAGCGTCGGGGGTAACCGCGAGGCTGAGCGCGTACAAAATAGCCTTGAAGCGTTCGATGCCCATCGCTTCACGTGCTGACTCCTCACCACCGATCGCTAGCTTCTGCACAGCAACTGACAGCATTCGGATATTGGTTAGCGTATTGCTCGCAGGCTTAACGCTGCCTGTTTGCATCTCAGCTAGCAGCCGTGATCCAACCCACCAGGCACACCCAACCTCGATATCCCTACTAACAGTCATTAGCTCAGACAGGACAACCCGCATTCTCTCCAGCGCTGTCTTGCTTTGGCTACCGATGAAATCTGCGAAGCCCTGCTGAAACTCGTACCCCGCCTTTGCATAAACAGATTGACGGGCATCTTCGTTGAGTTCGTCGATCCGGCCTGGGGGGGCTATAAAAACGAACTCGAGGTTCGATGGGAGAAGGTTGTCACCGGCCATCAGCGGAACGTTCCGAATCTCCCGAACGTCGTTGATCTGCTTAGCTAGTATGCCGGCGTTGTCAGGAGATCCATCTATCACCATTTTAAGATAGCCGGGCAGGACGAGCAGGCCGCTTTGAATCGTAGTCAAAGCCCGCGACTCCTCATCGCTCGACATGCCTTGCATCTCAATGTTTGTGCATAGAACGAGCAGTTCCTGTGTCAACGCCGAGGCACCTCGAGAGCCCACCATCGAGATAGCGCAATGGCACTGTTCAATGTGTTCTCTAAGAGACAGGTAAGCAGCTTCTGCAGCTTGCTTCTTGTTGGCTAGCCAGGCAGGTTGAGCACCACTCGGAGGGTTGGCGAGTTCCTTCTTTCTGGCCGCATAACCCTCCATCGCCAGCTTGGCCTGTTCGACCGACTGAGCTATAGGCTTACGAATCCACGAAACGGGGGCGATCTGTAGTTCAGCCATACAGTTAAACCTTTTTGAAAATAGTTGCTTTCGGGTTAGGAATTCGTTCGAGGCTTTGAGGGTTCCAGGCGGCATCTTCGGCCGGCCCTGTTATCAGATAGCCGCCTGTCGAGAGCATCATTCCTAGCCTTGTAAGAATTTCGTGGCGCGTATCCACTTTGTAGTAGATGAGCATGTTCTGGGTGACAATGATGTCTGGCTTCATCAACGAGATTGGGGTATCGCTCATGACGTTGTGCACCTCAAAGCTCACTGCGTCGCGCACCCACTGATGTATAAGTATCGTTCCGTCCCCAGTATTGGCTGCTACGTCGTTCCCCATCTCCGGATGGGGTCTGTACAGCCCTGACCTTGCCTTCTCGATACAGGACCTTGAGACATCGGTCCCGTGCACTCGAAAAAGCGCATGCCCTGACCTCAGTAACCGAGCCGCAATACTGTAGGGCTCTTCGCCGGTAGAACATCCAACCGATAGGATCTGGGGGTTTCGCTTCGAGAGGCAAAGCCTTTCAATGAGCGACAGAATAGGCATGTAGCGAAAGAACCTAGTCTCATGGTTCGTAGCTAAGTGAACGATCTCAGACCAATGACCCGCATTTAGTTGTCGCTTGGTAGCACGCTCGTACAGTTCATCACTACCCATTCCAATACGCCGAGAATAACTGGCCAGGCTTGCAATGAAGGCACTAGCTCGTTGCGAATCAACCTCTATTGAAAAACGCTCGGCAACTAGCGCAGGCCATCGGCTATCGGTTGTTTCCTGGGTATTCTCGGCCATAACCATCACCGCGTGATCGTGTATGGTTCGATCAGCTTAAGCAGCTGCTGAGCGGTATTGTTTACGTTCGAGACAGCAGCTGCTGTCTGCTCACTTGCAGCACTATTTTCAGTAGCGTAATGAGTGATCGTCTTCATCGTTGAGGACACCTCTCCGGATTTACTCTTAAGCTCTTGTGTTCGTTCGGACACCTTTTCTACGTTCTTATCAAGCTCACCTGTCATGTCCTGAATACTGGTTAGAGCATCCTGTGCAACCATAGAGCGTTTAAGTAGGCTTTCGATTTCAACCCGCGAGGTTTCAACTACGTGCTGGGTATCCCGCGCGGCGTCGTTCATGGTCTTCAGCAGCGTGGTGATCTCCGCAAAAGCTGCCTTAGACTCCTTAGATAGGACGTTCATAGCATCGGCGCTCTTCGATACACGCGCCGCTACGCTCTGATCTGTAATGTTTTCTACAATCAGGTAGGCGTTCCAGGAAACGTAGTCCGACTTCTGTGCGACCTCCTTGACCACTTCAGCCATTCGTTCAAGCGACTGGAAGCTTTCAAGCAGATGCTTCGACTGATGCTGAATGCCAGTATTGTGCTGGTTCAGCACCTCAATCCCCTCGTGAACCTTGTTCACAAAGTCGGTGCCCGAGTGGACCTTGTTAGAAACCTCCGATGAAATGGTCTTCGATTGATTCGTCATCTTTTCGATGATGTCGATGAACCCCAGCATCGTGGAAATAAGGTCATTGATGTGCTCAATAGCCTTGAATTGCTCCCTACGATTTCGGTCAACATTCCTGGCTGTGTGTGACGTTTGCTCAGTAGCTGCAGCAAGGCTTACTGCCGTTATATTTGCCTCAGTCAGAATGCTGCGGAGGCTTGCAAACACCCCATTAAGCGCCTTCGAGGTTTCGCGTGTTGATTCGTTCTCTTCAGTCAGAGGTGTAGTCAGGTCGCCACCTTCGACCCGGCGCAGCTCTTTAAGCAGGAGCAGGTGTTCTTTTGATTTGTTGCTCTGGCTCACCTCGATGCTCATGCCTTTAGTTTCGGCCGTACGCTCACGAGTAGAGGCGGTTCTGAGCATTACAAAGAACGCAATCAAAGACAGCGCGATCATCGCTAGGCCAGCTATACCAACCACTGCAGGTGTGATTGGCCTTGCAGCGGGCAGTATTGTGACACCTGCTTTTAAAGAGGACAGCGCGGCATTCAGGCGATCGCGGTTCGCTAGAATTTCTTTCGCATGCGGAAGGTTTTCAACGGCATTGCTAGAGGAGTCAACCGCCCTGCTCACTGCCCGCTGGGCGTTCTGGACGGATCGATAACTGCGCAGCAGAGGCTCAAGGATTGCGGGGTCGCGCGGTAGAGCATTACCAATCGTCGTCATCGAGCTTAGGAACTGGGCAATAGCAGCCCCTCCGTCACGAAGCCTTTCAAGCGGCAAAGCCTGCCCGGCAGCCATCTCGCCCGCGCCCTGCTTAAGGCTAGCTACGGCCTCGGTAAGTTGCTGTTTTAATGCATCAGAAACAGCCTGGTTGGAAGTGGCAGTTGCTACCGCATCATCCACAACAGCTAGAGCCTGAACAATCTCCCTCGAAGCTTCTTGGGAGCTTCGGGTAAAGCCCTCAGTGCTGGATTTGGAGCCTATGATGGCCCCCAAACCTGGGGTCATATCCGACCAAACTGAATCAAAGTTATTCAATGGGGTCATGGCGCTGCTAGGCAGGCCAGGAATGGATCGCGCAATATCCCCAGAACGTAGCTTCGCAATAGATTGATTAACTGTTGCTTCTGCACTCTCCAGCTCTGGTATGTACTCAGAGTTTGTAGCCGCTTTCTCCGCAATCAACACAGCCTGAATTGCAGCGCTACGAAGGTCTCCAAGCTCGGTAAGGTAGAAGGAATCCGCTTTAGTGTCGGTCAGGTAGGTATAGCCGGTGTATCCAGCGACTGCACCGGAGACCACCAGCAAAAAAGCGGTGAGAGGAACAAGGGTGTTATTGCGGCTCATCGGTTATCTCAGCTTAGGTCGATTTTTTGAAGTTTCGGGTCATTCAGGATGTTCATGAGATCAATAAGGGCCCAGGTTCGCCCTTTAGCTTGAACGGTTCCGCAAAGACATGACCCAAGCCCCACCGGGACAGCGTAATTTGAATCGCCATCGTCAGAGATCAGGGCGGTTGGGATGAAGCCCACAAGCTCATCGACCTTCAGGCCAATGCTTCCTATGCCCGAGGCATCTTTCATGATCAGAACCGGCGAGCCATTAGGGGCATCTTTCGAGTCGCTACCCGGTAAGCTCAGGAAATGCGGCAGATTGATATAGGGGACAAGCTCTTTGCCCATCCGGGCTACTCCCATCAACCAAGCTTTTGAGCCCGGTAGCTGCACCAGCTTGTCTGGGGACTCGGCTATGGCTGAGAGCGTAATGGTTGGGCTCAAGCAATAGGTATCACCAACCCTGTAACCGACGAAGCGTTGCGTCCGAGTAGGTTGATTACTGGTCACTTGCGATAGCCTCCATTTGCTCCAGCGCCTTGACCAGGGTGTCTTTTGTGAAGGGCTTGGTTAGATAAATATCTGCGCCGGCCAGAAGCCCTTTCTGCTTATCAAAGGGCGAACTCGCCCCCGATAACATCGCAATGGGCATGCGCTCGAACAGTTTGTTGGCGCGGAGGATGCTCACGAGCTTCAAACCATCAAGCTCGGGCATTTCAATGTCTATGAAGCAGGCGTCAGGGGGGGTCAGTTGGAGAACGCGCAGGGCCTGATAGCCGTCCTCTGCAAGAACAACATCTACTCCCATGCTGGTAAGCAATGCACTACCTAGCTTTCGCATACCGATAGCGTCATCGACCATACAGACTGTACTGATTTTTGGCATAGCCACTCCTATTCGTTACCTTAATAGTGGGCGGCAGGGTGCCGATTTCAGGCAATTTCACAGGGACTCGTAAAATTAAGTTCGCCCGTTAAGGTTCCGCATGCGAAAGAAAAGAGATCATCATGCCGAAACCTAACCACCGCAGTGCATACGCAGCTGATGCTGCTTTCATGAAACGAGTGGAGGCGCAACAAAGGAAATCAGCGCCTTCATCTAAGAGCGATGAGGCTGGGGCTGCAGTCGCTCCCCCTCCGCGTTCCAGTGCCCGTACGAGAGCCCATAAAGTCAAACAACGGAACATGGAGAGCCGGTTCGATTCAGTTTTGTTCGATGAACAGACGGGGTCTTTGACTGTGACTTTTACTGGAGCCGCCCTGCTAGGCCTGAACATGATGCTCCGCATGCACGATGCTGAGGCAACCGGGCTCAAAGCGACCTGGAAAAAAAGGGTCGAAGCACTCACCTACGAGAACAGAGAATTGCAGGCCCTGTGGATGAAGGCAGCGAAGTTTCCTCTTATCGTCGAGGAGGTATATGTGACTGCCGAACGCATGACGTTGGACGCAGAAGGTGTCTGCGCTGCTTGCAAGCCGATCATTGACTCATTTGTTAGGTGCGGGTGGATTCCAGATGACAATACTCGTTACCTGGCTCACCCTATCCCCTACACCTTCAGAGGGACAAACCCCGGTGTCGTAATTACCTTCCGCCCTGCCCCGCAACCATTCGGTTTAATCTCTACATCTACGATCGATGCAGCGAAAGCCATTCGGCCATATCCGGGGTCTTTATCTTGAAACGCCCTATTTGGTTGCTACCATGTGTATCATGTTTCATGAATCACTGATGTTTCACATGAATCGAGGTCGCAATGGACTTTAAACCAAGCGCTGATGGCTACAGCCTCCAAGAGCCGATTAAGGCCTATGCCTGTCACGACATTGGTTCTGTTGAAGTGTCACTCAGGACGTTAAGTGTTGATCAGCTACGGCCGGGGCCTTACCAGCACAGGAAAAGCTTTCCTCAGGCCACGATGTACGAACTGGCACACAGCTTGCGTAAGGCGGGCCGTAATGCTGTACCTCTGATCGTGCGCCCTGCATTCGATGGTCCGGGATTCGTAATTATTTCAGGGGAGCGTCGCTGGAGAGCAGCACAAATCGCCGGAATCCATGACCTGACTTGTATCGTAGGGCGTTACACAGAAACGCAGGCACGTTTCATAGCCGCGGCAGAAAATCTCCAACGTGAATCTCTAAACCCTATAGATGAGGCAGCGGCTTATGCTGAGATGGCCGGCACGGGGTTGTCACATGAGGAGATAGCTTCAGAGGTTGGTAAGAGTAGAGCTCACATCTCAAACTACCTTCGCTTGCTATCCCTGGCCTTCGCTGTGCGCGAGTTTGTGGCTTCTGGGAAGCTAACCGCCTCACAGGCTCGGCCTCTTTGCGCCCTCACCTCTGCTAATCTGCAGGTACAGATTGCACGGAATGCAGTCCAAAACCAATGGACAGTGAAGAGAATTGCCGCTGAGGTTTCCAAACTCCAAAACAAGGCCCCTCCCCCTAAGACCTCAATCCCAAGCACTGATGTTGATGTCAAACGCCTTACTGAACTGATTTCGACCACCACAGGTTACCCCTGCGTCATCCAAAGATCAGATGAAGGCCGTTGGCGAGTAGGGTTCAGCATGAGTTCTGCTGAGGAGCTAGAAGGCTTGCTGAATCGTCTTGGAATTATTGTTGACGATTAACTCTTTGCTTTCAGCAAAATGGGTCCATCAAACGCACTATTAGTACATTGAAGCCGATTTACTGGCTAGCCTCGCTTCCAGGCAATATTTTTTTGGACCTTTCGCATGCGAATCCTTTTTCTACCATCATTGCTGACGGTCTCTTTGGCTTTGGCAGGTTGCGCAAGCAACCAACCTGCCCAGCTGCCAATGGTTGATGCCCAGTCGGTCTACGACGACAGGATGTTGGACGCCCTCGGGCAACAGAAATACACAGAATCTCAAATAATCTACAACCGGCAACTGAATGAATACCGGGATCGGCTGGATGAACTTGAGCGCCAACGAAAGGGACTAGAAAGCGCCCTTTCAGCTTCTGCTTACGAGCATGATGTTTCGGATGCGCCTCCGGATTCAGCAGAGTCAAAACGCATCGGGGAGTTCCAGTCAGCGACTTACGCTGCTCAGGCAAGAGCAGCCCAGGCCGCTGCAAGGGCTGAAACGCGCGGCGCAATCATTGAGAACGGTAGAGACGCCGCCTTGGCGGAGGCAGAAGGGGACGCAGCTCGGAGGATCGCAGAGCTTGAATACCAAAACAACAGTAGCGACTCATTGAGTGAACAGCGCATTGTTGTGGCTATAGCAAATGCCGAGTCAGAACGTCGCATTGCGGCAGAGATAGCCGAATTAACCTCCAAAGTAGAGACCTTGAAGGCTGATAATCGCGCTCTCGTAGCTGCACGAGAAAGAGAGATAAGCGAAAGAAAGGTCCAAATTTCGGCACTTGAAGCTGAAATCGTTGGTATCCAATCGGACGTGGACAACATTATCCGCCGAGAAGCAGCAGCACTGCGACCTCATACATCCAGGCTTGAGACCCTGAATAGAGAGGCGGCGAAACTTGCGGAGATTAGCGCGCAGCTAATCAATCCCGTCACAGCAGCGCAGTCGAGCCAACCGACTGACTTGGCAGCAGCTCGAGCAAACATTATGGCTGATCTGGCGACTCAGAAAGCCAATATCACCTCCAAGGCTAGACTTGAGCTTGCAGAGGCCACGACCCAAGCTGCGCTTGAGGCCGCAACCGTAGTTGCGCCTGTAGTAACAGGCAGGAAAGTATACGCTGGGGAATATGGCGCAACGCCAGAACCCTATGTGCATGCTCCCTCTACTTCGCACACCACAAGCCGGCAAGCGGTAGCTATCGGCCAACCCTCAAGAGAGGATGAGAATGCACAGACGGCCCGCTCTGTAAGGTCAGCACCGGCGACAGATGATGGGATCATGGTCGTGGACAGCTTCGAGCCAAGACCTGGTGCCACTTCAACAGAATCAGAGCGCAACACTGTAGGTAGTGTCATTATCACGTCGAATACGGCCAGCGCTGGGGCCGCAAAACCCATTGTCGTTGCCCCGAGTACTCGTACGACATTCAACGTCGTCTACCAATACTCAGAAAAGGGTAGTTTTGACCAGTTTCAGCGCTACTTGAACGCATACGGTGTAACAGACATCACTACAACAGAAAACCCGGGCCGCAAGGAGTATACGATCTGGGCTGGTCGCTACTATTCAGCCGAAGAGGCTGCCAGGCGACTTGATGAACTAAACAGAACTACGTCAACAACACACGCCTCAATCATTCGACAAGAAGTTCCTCGCTAGCCTTATCCGACACCTGCGCAGCTGTTCTTCTCTGGGCAAAGCTTTCGCATGCGAAAGCTTTTGCTGTCTCCCCGTTGATTCTTGAATAAATAATTCATCGCAATGCGGTCCAGGAGACTTGAAACCCATCGCAATGCGGTTATAGTGATCGTGTCGCTGAAATGGAGCCAGACAGCCATGCCGAAGAAACCTGCTAACACCAAACCGTTAGGAACGGTAATTACCATCACCAACCAAAAGGGCGGGGTAGGAAAGACGACCATCTCGTTCAATCTGGCCCACTTCCTGAATGAGCTGGGATACAAGGTACTGGTGGTAGATCTTGACCCCCAAGGCAATTTCACCTCGTGCTTCTTTGACGAAGATCAAACCGGCTCTCTATCCGCCGCAACGCTGTTCAGTGCGGGATCATTCGTAGAAGAGCCTGTAACAACTGCAGATGATATTGATGTGGTGTTCACGGCGCCCGGCGATGTCTCGTTAACCGACGTGGAAATGAACGGGCTTGGCGGGATCGAGCACTTCTATAACCACATGACAGGTATCCGTGAGAAATATGATTTCGTAGTGATTGATACGCCCCCAAGCTATGGGGTGAAAATGATAGCTGCGTGCGTAGCCGCTGATTACATTTTCGCACCGATCGATCTTGCGGCATTCGCCGTAAGCGGGGTTCTGGCCTTAGATAAGAACCTGCATGCGATTAGTCAGCAGGTCGGTCAGGACATTCACCTTTCGGGCATGATCTGTAATCGGTACGTCAATGGTAATGCTAGCGACATCGACGCATTGAACGAGATACGAGGGCAAGCGGGCGACCTTGTTCTGAAGACAGTGCTGGCTAACACAAAGCAGATCGACAAAGCGTTAATCGCTCGACAACCGACATGGCGACTCAAAAAAACCGGCGCTGAACGGGTTGCAGCAAAGATGGTTGTAGATGTGATGAAAGAAATGTGTACCCGAATTGGCATCGCGAAGAAAACGATCAACAAATTCGGAATGAACTAAGAAGGTAACTGAAATGGCGAACAAACCTAAAACGCTAGATCTGAGTGGCCTGCGGACAAAAACAGGGCTTAGCGGCGTCCAAGCGGGCGCAGATCAAGACAAGATCATCATGTTGCATCCCGATGAGATCGAGGCGCCAAAACAGGTCCGGGTCACATTCAAGCGAATCAAAGAGCTCCGGGATACGATGGATGCCGAAGGGCAGCAGTCGCCTGTGATCGTCGGACCTCGAAAGCCAAACGGTAAATACGAACTTTACAAAGGCGGTCGTCGTCACTTGGCCTCGCAGCTTGAACCAGTCATGAAGCTGAAGGCCATCATTGATACCAAGGACTACAGCAAGATCCCGCATGAGAAAATACTCTCTCAGATGGTCGAGAACATCGCCCGCGAGGAACTGCTCCCACATGAGATTGGCCGGGGTTATCTCGCTGCACGTCAGGAAGCTGAAGCTGCAGGTCAAAAGCTGACCAATGTAGCGATTGCAAAGCGGACCGGCATGAGCGAAAGCTATGTATCACAGCATATTTCGCTTGCTACGATTCCTGACTCACTTGCTCAGTTGATTGAGGATGGAATTACCAAGGATATCGATCTACTTAATTCCCTGCGTGTTTTGCATGGGGCTGCCCCAGATACCTATGACCAAATCGTTCAGCGGGCGTTGAAAGGCGAGCCATTAGATCGGGCAGAGGTTCGAGAGGCAAATCGGATCGCTAAAGGCGGTTCCGTTCCAGGTGCCGCAGACAAACGGCCGTCAGGCTCAAAAGGGGATGGCGAGAAGCCCCCTGCTGACCTAACGGAAACTCAAACGGCGGAAGGTGACAGTAATGCCGGCGCGGACCAGGCGATGGAAAAGCATTCGCATGCGAAAGGTCCAAGCGAGGACAACTCAAATCATTCGCCTGCGACAAAGCCTGACGCTGCCCCTGGCCCTGAGCAAGCAGTAGGGAAGGGCAGTGCAAGGAAGTACCAGACGGTCTCGCCTGGTGACATCATCATCTTCGTGACCGTGGCTAACGACAAGGACATGGCATCTGGCCAACTAATCACTGACCGTGTTGCCACAGACCCAAGTAAAGCCTGGGTTTCTGTTTTAAATGAGCGTGGCGAGGCTCAGGCTAAACTTGTGGACGTAGACTGCATCCAGGTCGTGTCTATCAGTGCTCGAACCTGACATTTTTCAGCTTCACCATAAGGCCCCTGCAAGCGGGGCCTTTTTTTTTATTTGTGGACATCAGGGCATTGATTTGGGGCCGGGGTTTGCCCAATCTGGGGGCGTACTTCGTGATCCATGTTTTTTGATGCCATTCATCTCAAAGCCGGTCACACCTCATTCAAAGCTGTGCCTTTCGCAGATTTGCTTGAGCGTTGAAATGTCAGTTGCCATTCAATTGTCAGTTCAACATCGCTGTATCTGTTGAATTGGTTATGCCGACTCTATGCCGCCATTTCCAACTCAGCACTTTTGTTGTTTTGGACTTTGCGGCTTGTCTGCTACTCCTTTCGGCAAAAG
>CEPQ01130598.1_pt1 | contig 20872 bp, 16 predicted proteins | sample 530411 | NCBI WGS metagenome assembly CEPQ01 (sample SAMEA2620039, study PRJEB7988) | marine metagenome | isolation source: saline water (ENVO:00002010), including
AGGGCAATCGCGTCCGCTAAAAAATAGACGGACACCATCGCCCTTAATGCTGGAGTTCAAAAGGTGTGTTCACCGGACGCATACTCCATTCCGGACCGCCCGATGCAGGAGCCTGATAGCCAAGGGCTCTTCCAATCGCAGCCATCAATTGAGCCGCTTATATATACGCCCATCCTGTTGCGACTTGACGTACCAGAAATGACTTGGCCGTTTCTCAAATGCTTTCCGCCAATTACATACCTCAGCAGACAAGCGATCGCACATTCGCACGATTCCAGCCACCTGATAAGGATCTGAGTATCTGGAGCTGCTCAGCGCCAGGCAAGCGGACAGGGCCTCGAACAGCGGGGCGGACTTCATTCGAAGGTGCTCCAACGGAGCTGAAAGCACCATAAAATTGTAGGCCTCATGCTCTCCAGACACCCCGCTGCTGTCATTGTAAAACATTCGGACCTTACCAATATCGTGCAACAACCCTCCTATGAAAGCGACCCAGGTTGCCTTCATACCCAGTTGGTGCTGGCTGCACAACATGGCAGCACTTACCGCCACTTCATAGCTGTGAGCCAGTAAGCCGCCTACATGATTGTGGTGATAGCCGTGACTCGCCTTGTCACGACAGAATGCAAGCATCAGTTGGTCATCCATCAGCACATCGAGCAGAAATCTTTGTAGTAGCGCATCGTCGATGTAAGCCAGCATGCTCCAGATTTTCACCAGCGCTCTCTTCTGCAAGCCATTGGTCCATTGAGCCTGGCGCTCCAACTGCCAGCGAGGAATGCAGTCCGGCAAGGGGCGCAGCCTGACAAGATTGTGTCCTTCACCTTCTGTCGAAACCTCCAGCACAACCCACTGACCACCAGCGTGACAGGGTTTCAGCTGTTCCATACGCAAGAACGGAGCAGGCTCTTGCTCCAGCCCGGTGACGCACCAATTGAGCGCCCCACCCTCCCCCAATTGCTGCTCAACCCAATATAAGGAGGAGCGCGCTCGTGTCATCAATGAACGCATCAGTCCACCTCCTCACACAGCTCTTGATCCAGCAATTGCTCAAACGCACTACCGTCCCGTCTGAGCAGGTTAGGGATGTAACGTGAATATACGCGGAACAGCATGCTTGTATTTGCATGCCCCAGCTGTCTGGCAATCCACTCCGGGTTTTCCCCTGCTGCCAGCCAGAGTGTCGCAGCCGTGTGCCTGGACTGATAAGGATTGCGCTTCTCCAGCCCGAGATATTGAAGCAAGGGGTACCAAATGCGGCGAGTTACATTCCGGTGGTTCAGCGGCTGGCCATTCCTAGCCGTGAATACAAAGCGATTCTTTTCAGCAGACCGCTTCCACTGTTCATACAGGGCGTCATAAACCACCTGCGACATAGCCAATGTCCGGTACGAACTGGCCGTTTTGGTCTTTTCAACCTGGCCACGAACCAGGGCTTTGCGAATGTGGATCTGTCGTGAGCCAAAGTCGACGTTATCCCATGTCAGGCCGTCGATTTCCCCAGTACGCATCCCAGTAAAGAACCGGACCAGATAGTAGGGACGAAAATCTGCGCGCACATTATCAATGATCAACCGAACCTCTTTCATCGTGAACGGCTGAATGTCTGTTCTGGGCATCGGCAACGCCTTGATATTGCGCCAGGGCGACTCATACCCGAAACGCTCAGCCGCTTCATTCAATATCATGCGCAGAACCGTCATGATGTGATTGACCCGTGACGCTGAGAGCTGCTTCCCCGTCTTCGCATCTGCTTGGCACAACAGGCCACGTAAAGCCATGATCTCGGCTTTGCTGATAACACCTATGGGATTACCCCGGTAGTAAGGCACCAAGTGGCAACGCAGGATACCTTCGATGGTCTCTATGTGGCTAAGACGCCATTCCGCACGTTTCTCCTTCAACCAGAGATCCGCGAAAACCTCGAACAGCATTTTCCCGCCCACTGTCTTCTGCTGAACCAGTTGCTCAATCTGGCGGAAGTGCTCAACTTTTGGGCTCCCCGGAAAATGCTTGCCGTAATCAAAGGTTCCGCGCTGAATCTCAAGCTCAATTCTCGCCAGCAGCGCTGCCAAGGCCTTGCGGTTGGCAGGCGAATCATTCAGCTTGGTATGTTCCCGGCAACGCACACTGCGATACCGGAAATCCAGATAAAGGCGACCGTCTCGTACGTTCACGCTACCCATGACAGCCTCCTTTACTGCAGATTCTTAATGATCTGATGCGCGGCATCGCCTTGCAGCATCGTTTCTTCCACCCGTTCCCAGATGAATAGAATTTTTCGCCCTCCAAAGGGACGGATGTAATGAACCCCGTCATGGAGCACCGCATCCTTCAGGCATTGGCGGATGGTGCGAACGTCATACTTGATCCGAGCCGACAGCTCTTCAGTAGTCAGATAGGTATGTGCCATAATGCTTCCCTCGCTTTTTTCTCTTCAGAAGAATCAAATGACCTACAGGAGAGAATTTAGCACACACAAAACCTATTGCAAGCACTTTTTCACTCCTGCAGGCCTTTTTGCACCAAAGAGGGGATTTATGATCAAATGCCACCTTTCCAGAATCCTGGGCGAGCGGAAGCAAAAAATTGCTGAAGTGGCCCGAGACACAGGCATCAACCGGAATACTCTGCATCGGCTGTACAATGAAACCGCGACGCGAGTAGAGCTGGATGTAATCGACCAGTTATGTCGGTACTTGGATATTCAGGTGGGAGAGCTGTTTGAGCTGGTGGAGTAAGCGAACCAGCAACCACTTTAAACGGTTGCGGCAGGGACGGCAGTTACCTGCCGCCCTCGCGACCCGTATAGGCGGAACTAACGCATACGGCTCATGCTTCGGGTATGTGACGCGAAACGGTCTTCTCAGTACGGTTTCCTTACGCTCTGCGGATATAACGGCCACGATGCTTTCCTTACCGTCTATCTGGTTGAAATCAGAGGGTGACAACTATCCTGCCAGATGGGGGTGTGCCCGCACCGTATGGACGAGGTCCAGCGCATCACAGCTGAAAAATCAGGTAGCTGAATACCCCAAAACACACGCCACTATCCTCTCTTCCCAGGTCTGGCGTGTTGCAATGCCAGCAACACGATCAAGCAACTGCTGGGCAGGTACTGGATCGGCCAGCAGGCTTTTCTGGATATCCCGCAGCCGAGTGATAGCTGCCTTACGAGCACCGTGATCCAGATATCGTGACCATGCAGGTCTAACCAGATCGAGCCAGGCATCAGCCAACTGCCCCCAGTCGGGACAGTCACTCCGTCCATCAAGGCTCAGAATATCCATCAGCATCTTGATTTGATCAGCCTGTTCGGAAGACTGAATCCAGCCAGGCTGTTTAGCCCAGCCCGGTAAAACTGCTGCCATCTGCTCCAACGCACGCTGTTTTTTGCGCGGCAGCAGCAAACGCTCCATCCTGCTCAACCTTCCCAGCAATCGGTCAAGCTCTCGAGCAGCAGCGCGACTGGGCTGCAAGTCGTGCACATCGTCCGTCAACCGGTCCCTGAGTGCTGCAACAACATCTCGAAGATTGATCAATGGTGCATCGTGTTCATCTGAGAGGAACACCCACCTGGGAGCTTGGTTTGCTTCGCCTGCTAAACAGACGAATAACCAGGGACGTTGCGCCCGCACCAGACTGACTCGTGAAAGCACAGCTGTCGGGTCAGCTTTTGCCTGATGATAATCCTCAAGCCTGACCAAAGCAGCATCGCCCTCAACAAGCCCCCTTACAGGTGAAAAGGCATCCTCAATGCCGTCCCAAGGCTGAACCGAGCGGGCCTGCATTTCGGACTGAAAATCCTCAGGACTTACAACGCGGCTAGCCAGCTCCTCGCGCAACATCTCTTGCGGGAGTTGCAGGTTACCGCCTAACAGCGACTCAACCTCTTCTATACGGGCAACAAACTTTTCGTCAGCTTTTAGCGCAAAAGCTGGCGCATCCAGTGGCCACCAGCACTCTATGGTGTCATGCGGACTATCCATACGATCAATCCGACCAACACGCTGCTCGGCATAACGCACCACGCTGGGCATATCCAGGTGCACCATGCTCGATGCCCGCTGCAAGTTCACTCCTTCAGACATAGCGTCGCTGCACAAGGCAATGACACGGCCACTGCCTTTCAAAGGGTCCAGACGTTTTTGCAGATGCTCGTTCTGTACCTTGTTACCACCTACCCCGAGCAATACTTCGATTTTTTGTGCTTTGGCAGCTGCAGCAATCATGTGCTGCAGATAACGCAACGTCAGCGGGAAATGGTCGAAAGCAATCACTTGATCGTGGCGCCCTGCCAATTCCAGCAGCAGGCTGCACTTTCGACGTTCACGACCATCAGTCATTCGATCAAGGCGCCGAAGGATCAATCGATAGATGCCGATCTCAGCCTCACAAGCCTCCTGGTGAGCCTTTGGGTCCGATAGCCATTCAGGCAGATCAATGCCCAACTGATTTTCGGGCACCCGTCCCTTCAAGCGCTCAAGGCGCTGCAGCATATTGCCGCTCTCCTGATCAGTCTTAATGCTGCCGAGTCCTTCCAGCCCCAGATGTTCCAACGCCTGCTCCTCGCCAAGAATATGGCGAAACAGCGCCAGACGAGATGACCGCAAGCTCGCCATGACATGATGACGCGCCAGTGAGCCAGCCGAGTGCAAACGCATTCGCAGGTAACTTTCAGATGAGTACCCCTGTTTGGCAAGACTACCCGGCAAGTACAGGGCTTTTTCAAAGTGCCCTACCCCTTTCAGGTTTCTGGCCAACACCGAGATCTGCTCAGCCAGACGGACATCTTCTGCTGACTCATCCAACGGATAACTGCAGGCAGTATGCGTCGGGTAACGACACACCCGCCCAGCAGGTGTTCGGTAGGCATCTGGCTCCTGATCAACCATCGCATTGAGCTGGGCTTTGGTTCGGCGAACCGTAAAACTCGCAACGGCAAGTTGCAGCTCGCGCAACTCTTCAGGGTGGGCATCACGCACACTGCCCTTGGCTCGATTTAAGCGCTCAAAAATGGCCAGCACTGCATCATCAAAGTTGTCCGCACCCAGGATATCAACCAGGCGCAGGAGATCAGACGCCGATCGATTGATTGGGGTTGCGGTAAACAACACCGTCTGGTCCGCAAGGTTATGCAGCAGTTGACGGGTACGATTCGAGGTTTGATTAAGGAAGTTATGCGCCTCATCGACTGCGAGGGTTTGAGCTCGGGCAAGCAACTGCCCTATCACAGAATCCTCTTGAGGCTTAAGCCGACTCAGCGAGCCGTGGGAAATGACCTCAAGAGATAACTGGCAATGTATACGTTCGCGGTCCCAGTTTGGCGTGACCAGGGGCGGGCACACCATGGTCATCATTCCCTTGTGCCCACGCGACATCGACCAGATACGGTCATAAATGGCACGCAGCAGATGCACACCCATGCGCGTTTTACCTGAGCCTGTGGCATCAGCTACCAGAACGCCGCCGGCTGTTTCCAGGAGATACAGCGCTTGGCCGATGCCCTTGCGCTGAGAAGGCCAAAGACGGACGCCCTCGTGACTACTCAGTGATTGCAGGTAACGATCTGCCCACTCGCCTTCAAGCAGTTCGACACAGGCTCGCGCCAGCGCCTCTCGCCAACTTACAAAACGCAGCAGTTTTTCCAGCAGGTCGATCAGATCCTGGTCGGCATCCAGCCCCTGAGCCCAGAAGCTTTCAGCCAGTTGCCATACCTCACGAAAGCGTCGCCCTTCTTGCGACTCGGTAAAGCGAACATTCGCCTCCTGCTGGTAGTGCAGGCCTGGCTCTGTGAAATTGCTGGAACCCAGTGTCACCTCAGACCCGGTGCAATACAGCTTGGCATGCAAACGAGGGCCTGGCCCTGGATAACGCACTCGCACATAGCCCTGACGAATCAGCTCAATGCAGTGAATCAGTTGCCCGCTTAAACGAAGTGATATTCCACGCTTGAGCCAGTAACTTTTCACCTCCTGATCGAAGCCATGGCGGACCAATGAAAAGTCCTGACGCCTGCTGGGAGAGGGCTCAGACCCCAGCATCAACCGCAATATTCCACACTTATCACCGCGCTGGCTAATCAGCGCCAGCAGCTGATCCAACGCACTGTAGCCAGTGATAACCAAGGCCTCAGACGGCTCACATAAATCGGCCAACAGCGTGTCGTAGACTTTACGGCCACGAGCATTGAGCGGCATTCGCGACGCGGGAGGCAGATCGCCGCTGGCTTGAGGCACTTGGTCAAACAGCGATCCTTGCTTGTTCTCCATCGTTACATCCACGCCTCACACAGCGTCTCAGCCTGCGCCAACACCAGCTGTGCGGCTTCCTCGGCCTGGTCCGGCGGGTATTTGTATTTACGCAGGATGCGCTTGACCATCAGCCGCAGCCTGGCCCGTACGCTATCGCGGTTGTTCCAGTCCACGGTCACGTTCTGGCGCAGGTTGTCGGTCAGTTCATGGGCAATTTTGGCGAGGATCTCGTCGCCCAGCTCGCGCACCGAGGCCTCGTTGTTGGCCAGCGCGTCATAAAACGCCAGCTCGTCGTCATTCAGCCCCAGTTGCTCGCCGCGCTGGCTGGCGGCGGCAAACTTTTTCGCCATCTCGATCAGCTCCTCAATGACCTGGGCGGTTTCTATCGAACGGTTCTGGTAACGCTGGATCACGTTGCCCAGTAGCTCTGAGAACTTCTTCTCCTGGGCCAGGTTGCTGGCGAACTTGCTCTTGATCTCGCCTTCCAGCAGGCGCTCCAGCAGCTCAACGGCAAGGTTCTTCTCTGGCAGATTACGCACCTCGGCGAGGAACTCGTCATCCAGCAGGCCGATATTGGGTTTGTCCAACCCCACGGCCTCGAACACATCCACCACCTCACCGGAAACCACCGCATTGCCGATGATCTGCCGGATCGCCAGCTCGCGCTCTTCATCGGTTTTCTTCTTGGCGCTGATCTCACGCTTGGTCAACAGCACCTTGATGGCCTGCATGAAGGCGACCTCCTCACGTACCGCCTTGGCTTCATCCAGCGTGCAGCACAGGGTGAATGCCTTGCTCATGGCCAGCGCATTGTCAGCAAAGCGCTTCTTGCCATCTTCCAGGCCCAGCACATGGTTGGCGGCACCGGCCAGCAACTTGTGCCCGCCAGTCAGGAAGTCGCTGTAATCGAAGCCATGCAGCAGGCTACGCAGTACATCGAGCTTCTCCTCCAGCACCGCATAGGCCTCGTGGGCATCCACCGTAGGCCGCCCCCTGCCCTTACTGGCGGTGTACTCCTTGAGCGCTGCCTTCAGCTCGTTGGCGATGCCGATGTAATCCACCACCAGACCACCCTGCTTGTCTTTGAACACCCGGTTCACGCGGGCGATCGCCTGCATCAGGTTGTGGCCCTTCATCGGCTTGTCGACATACAGGGTATGCACACAGGGCGCATCGAACCCGGTCAGCCACATGTCGCGCACAATCACCAGATGGAGAGGGTCTTTCGGGTCTTTGAAGCGTTTCTCCAGGCGTTTTTTCACCTGGTTCGAATAGATATGCGGGCGCAATAGCGCCTTGTCCGACGCGCTTCCAGTCATGACGATCTTGATTGCACCCTTCTCCGGGTCTTCGTCATGCCACTCAGGGCGCAGGGCGATGATCTCGTTGTATAGGTGCACACAGATCTCGCGACTCATCGCCACGACCATGGCCTTGCCACCTTGCGCCTGATTACGCTCCTCGAAGTGAGCGACCAGATCAGCCGCTACACTCTTGATCCGTGGCTCAGCCCCTACGACTTTTTCCAACGCGGCCCAGCGCGACTTCAGCCGCGACTGCTGATCTTCTTCCTCATCCTCGGCCAGCTCATCGACCTCCTCGTCGATATGCGCCAGCTCCGAGTCCTTGAGCGACAACTTGGCTAAGCGCGACTCGTAGTAGATGGCTACAGTGGCGCCATCCTCCTTGGCCTGCTGCATGTCGTAGACGTGGATGTAGTCGCCGAACACCGCACGGGTATCACGGTCTTCGCTGGATACCGGCGTACCGGTAAAGGCCACGAAGGTGGCATTGGGCAAGGCATCGCGCAGGTGCTGGGCGTAGCCCACCTGGTAACGGGCACTGGCCTCAGCCACCTTGAGGTCCGGCGCCTTCAATGAGGCACCAAAGCCGTACTGGGTGCGGTGCGCCTCGTCGGCCACCACCACGATATTCGAACGCTCCGAGAGCACCGGGAAGCTGTCTTCATCCTCACCCGGCATGAACTTCTGGATAGTGGCGAAGACAATGCCGCCACTGGGTCGGTTGCCCAGCTTCTCGCGCAGGTCACCGCGGGTTAGTGCCTGCACCGGCTGCTCGCGCAACAAATCCTGCGACAGCGAGAACACACCAAACAGCTGGCCATCCAGGTCATTGCGGTCGGTGATCACCACAATGGTCGGATTCTCCATCGCCGCTTCCTGCATCACGCGTGCGGCGAAGCAGGTCATGGTGATGCTCTTGCCCGAGCCCTGGGTATGCCAGACCACTCCGCCCTTGTGGGTGCCGCCTGGTCGCGAGGCGCTAACCACCTGCTGGATGGCTGCACGCACGGCATGGAACTGGTGATAGCCGGCAATCTTCTTCACCAGCCGACCGTCATCCTCGAACAGCACGAAGTAACGCAGGTAATCCAGCAGCATCGCCGGCTGCAGCACACCGCGCACCAGCGTCTCCAGCTCGTTGAACTCACCCAGCGGATCGACCGTTACACCATCGATGGTACGCCAGCGCGCGAAGCGCTCGATGTCCGCCGACAGCGAGCCCATTCGCGCCTCGCTGCCATCGCTGATGACCAGAATCTCGTTGTAGTGGAAAACGTCCGGGATCTGCTCTTTGTAGGTCTGGATCTGATCAAACGCTTTGACTAGATCCGCATTCACATCCGCCGGGTTCTTCAACTCCAGCAGCACCAGCGGCAGGCCGTTTACGAACAGGATGATGTCCGGGCGGCGCGTATGCTTTGGCCCCTGAATGCTGAACTGGTTAACCGCCAACCACTCGTTGGCTCGCACATCGGTCCAGTCGATCAGTCGTACAAAGTCGCCGCGTGTCTCACCATCCTTCTGGTATTGCACCGGCACACCGCTGACCAGCAGCCGATGGAACAGGCGATTGGCCGACAACTGCACCGGCACGCCCAGCTCAATTACCTGATGCAGCGCATCCTCGCGTGCTGCCAGCGGCACCTGTGGGTTGAGCCGGGCGATGGCCGCTCGCAAACGCATGGTCAACAGCACATCGCGATAGCTCTCGCGCTCGGGGTTATCGCCGTCATGGGCGATGTCCGGCCCATAGAGGTGCGTGTAACCCTGCTCACTGAGCCAGCCGAGGGTTTCCTGTTCCAGTTGGTCTTCGGTCATTCCTGCACCTCAGTTGTCCTCTCAAGCCCGCCGTGGCCATACCTGGCCAAGCTGGCTCAGGCAGCGGGTGAAACCCACGTCATCGGCTGCCAAAAGTAAGTCTTCATCCAGATCAAACGGCAACACCCAGAGCCTGAGCTCGGGGCTGAAATCAAAGGGCGGCAACGGCTCTGAGAATTGGGCCGTGCGCGGGTAAATCAACGCCATCTCACCACGCCCGGGCAAATACTTCTGGCCATAGGCAAACAGCTGGTAGAAGTCGGGCTGGCTCAGGCCGTACTTGTTCTGTCGGTCCGCCCCATCCAGACGCTTCCACTTGGTATCCAGCACCCAGGTCTGCTTGCCTTGCTGCAGCAACAGGTCCGGCTCCAGGCGGAACATCGCACTGCCGTCGTGCTGACACAGACTATGCCGGGAGGCCTGCGGCGTCAGGTCCGCACCCGGGACCAGCCGGCGACGCAGCCAGCCTTCCACATACTTTTCAAACAGCTTTTCCATCGGGAACAGCAGGCTCATGCCGCGCCAGTCCCCGCTCACCGCCATTGGCACCTGCTGATTGAGGATCAGCTCACACCAGGGCTTGATCGCCTGGTAATGCGCCATCAGCCGGTCGCGGCTCCAGACGCGTAAATCCTGGCTAACCTGCCGGCTTGCGGGCACCTCCGCCAGCATGGCGCGCAATTCATTGGCCAGGCGCCAGTTGGCGGCGTCCTGCGTGCTCTTGGCTACCAGCTCTAACGCCAGCTTGAGCAAGCGGTTCTCGGCACGATCCGGCAGGAATACATCGTGGCGAATCTGGAAGTGATGCTGCCGCCCCGGCGGCTGACGCATCTGCGCCACCACATTGAGCTGACCACGAAGAAAGCGCTGCTCTTCCTCGATACGCTGATAGTCAAAGCGCACACCACGCTTCACCAGCAGATCCAGCTCCGCGAGAAAATGCCCCATCACCCACTCGCTGAGCGGCGCATTGAATAGCTCCAGACTAGCCACCGAGGCCTCACGGGGCTTGAGTTGCAGAGCCTGCTGGATCAGCTTACGCAGCAACTGGCGGCCCTTGACCCGGCAATCGCCCTGCTCATGATGCTTGGGCAGAATCTCCAGCCGAGTGCCACAAGGCGTTTCCAATACGCCCACATAGGAATCCCACTTCAGCGCACGCCGCCCCTCCACCTGTAGCAGCGTCGCTCCGCTGCGGTTGAAGCTAGCACTCAGCTCACACAACCAGTCGAAGGCGCTTTCGGAGATTTGCGCACAGTCGAGGTTGCCGGGCGCAACCGCCGCCGTGGTCAGACGCGCGTATTCACGCACGGTGACGAATACGCTCACGCATCCGCCTTTTCTACTGGAGCCTCAGCCTTGGCTTGCACTGCAATGACACCGGCATACGCAGAAACTCGCTGGAACGCCGCCGCATTGATCCGCCAACCCCCACCTTGCGCCGGCACGCTAATGTTGCCAAACAAAGCATCCACATCCTGCTTATCCTGCTCTACGAAGCGGTCGGCCGCAGGCTTGCGGTGGTCATTAAGCACCCACTGGATACGCTGCCAATCCTCGAAGAAATACTCCTGCAGCAGCGGCAGTATCTGATTGCGGAAAATCACCTCCAGCTGCTGCAACGAGTCCCCACTCTTGAGCGACATGAAGTAGGCATGTCCGAGGCAATGATCACGATCGAGCAGCACCTCGATACGCTGGTTCATCACCGCCAAAAGCTGACCAATGTCGATGCCCTCCACCACCACGCCATCGAGCAAAGAGGGATTGGGCATCATTTCCTTGAAGACAAAGCGGCGACGCAAGGCGATATCCAGCCCAGCCAGCGAACGGTCTGCCGTATTCATGGTGCCGAGCAGATAGACATTGTCCGGCACTGTGAAACGCTCCTTCGAGTACGGCAAGGTGACGGACAAACTCTCCGCCGCACCGTCTCGCTTAGAGGTTTCAATCAATGTGATCAGCTCACCAAAGATGCGCGAAACATTGCCCCGATTGATCTCATCGATCACCAGCACATAAGGCAGCCTCTCGCCATTCGACTGCCCAGCTCCGCCGTTCTCCAGCTTGCCGCGCAAGTGCTCGGCGATCCCTCTCACATAGCTTTCGCAATAGACCGACGCAGGTTTTTCGCCACGCATGAACAAGCGCACATGCTCGATGTTGGCCGGCAGCTCCAGCGCATTTTCCGACGCCTTGGGCTGACAGGTGAACGTCCCATTGCCGGGCCTGTAGCGAACATCAAAGGCCTTGCCACGCACCGTAGTCAATGTGACCGGAGCCTCGGTGACCTCTTCCAGAAACGCATTGAGCACATCATCTTCTGTCGGCGCTCCTTCCTCGTGCCGCGCGTCATCGCACAACAACTTGAAAACACCCGGCTCAACCTTGTAATGCAGCTGACCGCCCTCGGATACCGCCCGCAAACCTTCAACAAAATCTTCGTAACTGAAGCTCTGATGAAAAGTGACGAAGCGCACACGACCTTCCAGCACTAATTGATCAAACGCGCTCTTCCAGGTTTCGCGCGCCGGCGTCTCCAGCACCTCGGGGGCCAGGATTTTCAGGGTCTCCTCCACCACGGAAAAGGTCTTGCCCGTTCCCGGTGGGCCGAAGAGAATCTGGTTCAGCGGAATATCTTTAGCGGGCACTCTGGCATCTCCTTCTGGCGTCTCTTCAAGTGCTGCGCCTTTCGCGCCTGGTAGCGCCTCAAGCAATTGCCACATGGCGATGTTGTTTGGCAGTACGGCATCCGTATCCAGCCCAGCCCGGCTCATGCACTCGACGATCTGCTCATTCAGCGAACACCAGTCCTGGTTTCCGTTGGACACATCCAGCTGAAAATGCTCACGCAAGCCCTGCAAAAGTCGCTGACAATCCTCAGTTTTGAGCAGCGTAGTGAACCGCTCCGGCGCAAAAGCAGCAAACACGCGGTTAATCATGGCCGGTCGGTTGGCGCTGAACTGCTTGCTCTCGACAGCCAGCCGCCAATCCTGCATCACCTGAGCGTGCGTCTGCGCCGTAGGCGCCTCCATGATCCGTTGCGTGATTTCCCGGATAACGGATTGCTGCTCATTGAGCTCATCCCGAGAAAACAGCCCCAGCTTCAAGCTGGAAACCCCGTTCTCACGCTCAACCCATAGTCGGTCAAGGACGGCTTGATCCAGCGACGCTTGACCTGTGCGCAAGGCCTTGGTCAGTGCTGTCACGTCCTGATAACTCTTCAGCCATCCCGGGCAGGATTCCTTGCGATCCGCCGAACTCCAGGCCACGTACTGTCTCAGGCTGTGCTGCCCTTCTCCCGCTTGCCAGAGCAGCTCCAGCCGGGCCGCAATGGCCGGTGCAATTTCGACACCCGAGCTCTGGGGGTTCCAGCGTTGGGTAGGCATGGCATTATTGAGCAGCAACATGGGCAACAAGCCCTGGGTACAGTCAGGCCGATGCTCCTCGATGCGAAAGCGGATGTAATTGCGGGTTTTATTCGAATCCTTCCAGTCGGGCCCGTCATGCGCCCCTTCGGTCACCACCCCGCGCGCAACGATGCCTCGCGGCTCCTGCCCCAGCCGCACCAGATAAACCACGTCTCCTGGTTGCGGCTGCTTCGAATGGCAACTCCAGGCAATCTCTTGCCCCAATTCAACGCCGGCGTCTCCACCCAGCTTGAAATGAGCCAGGTTCCATGTGAGCAGGTAGCTTGGCTGCCCCGGCTGCGCATCCTGCCCAGACTCGGGCTTGGCAGGCCGTAGCCCCAGCTCATCGCTGTACAGCCCGCGCATGAATCCATAGGGGCTGAGACCCGGTACCGACCCACAGGCTAGCTGGTAGTACTCGCGTAACTTCAGCATGCGTGCCACCGGCAGCTTCGGCGACGGGATAAGCGCTGGCGGGCAACCCAGCATCTGCAGAAAATGCCCCAGATGGTCGCTGGAGGATATCGGCAACGTCTCCGCCGGGTGATAGCACGACAACAGGCGCAGCTTGCGCCCTGGAGCAACCGTAACGCGCGGCTCTACTCCGGCGCGGCGGTAGGTTTCCTTGTCGTCATCCACCCACAGCAGATCGGCCGGGTCGGCTGCAGCGATAGTGCTCTGGATGCTCAGCGTGTAGCGCAGCGCCTCTTCATCGCTGAGATCCAGCAGTCGCCGGTTCCTGTACAGGCTACCATCCTCCTGAAAATACAGGAGGTGGCCTTTGGCAGTGCCCGGCATATAGCGACCCAGTGCCGGCACCAGCCCGCGCTCAATCCACCAGCAGAAAGAAGCCCCGTCGCCCTTGCCAACGCAGTACTCATCCAGCGTGAGCTGGTTCAGCCGCTCTATGGGAAAGGCTTGCAGAAAGTCCCGGTACTCCTGGGAATCCTCGGCGCGCTTTTGTGCAGCAGCGCCCTGCGTATTCAGATAGTCCAGTAGCCGGGAGAAGTCAGCGCTCACACTCAGGCTCATATCGCCTCCTCGATCAGCGCTTCGGCTTCAGGCAAGCGCAGTTGGCCGGAGATCAGGCGGGGCAAGAGGGTGTCGCGGAGCTGGGTTAGGGTTTGGGACTGAACTTGGTTAGCGGCAATTTTCTGCTGCGCACTCTGTACCACCCCAGCAAATACATCTGCCACCTCTTGCGTAGGCGCTACGACGGGATACCGTCCAAGCACATCATTCTGAATCCGCTGACGCCCGCTAGTGCCTGACATGCTCTGTATTGCATAGTCTCGGAATGCTGGATGACGCGCTAAGAGATAGCCGTGATAGGGCGGCAAAGGCATCTTTGGCCTCAGGACCACAAACTCTGTTGATCCCCAGCCAACTTGGTCAGTATCGAGGAAATCAACATAAGCTGTTTTGCCATTTTCAAGACATGGAGTAATGCGGGCTAGCAACGTGTCTCCATTGATGAACTTGGTTCCCGAGCTCATTTCACGCGCAACCACGCCATCAACCACATGCGCCTGCGTGCCGACACCTGCCATATTTAGATAGGGCGCAATATCACCTTTCTTGAGTTTCCGAGGGGGGTTAATTTCAAAAGCTTCGGCCAGCGTATTAAGTCTCCACCCTTTTGGCACAACTCCCAGTTCGGATTCTTCAAAACTATCGGGAAACAGCGCGGCAGTGGCGGCATCCATGCCTTCCGGCTGGCGGCCTTCGGCCTTCGCGCGCACGGGGTCGAAATCGACGAACCAGGATTTGAACAACGCCTGGGCGATGGCTTCCAGGGTGGCGTTGGTTTCGCGTAGCAGGGTGATGCGATCGTCTAGAGCGCCAAGTGTTTCTGCGACTGCTAGTTGCACCAAGAGCGGCGGCAATGTGATCGGAACAGCTGAAAGAATACCGGTATTCAGGTTGGGCATCGTGGCCCCGACGGCATGTCGAATCAGCCATTCCTTCGTATCAGGCTGGCGTAAGCAGTAAGAAATGTATTTGGCATCAGCAATACTCTGATCGCCCAGCCGAACTTTAAGGCACCCTGTTCCGCAGAGCCAACCGGCCTCATGAGCGCGGACCAAAGCATTCTTCGTCACATCACCACGGCGACTGAAAACAATGTCATCCAACTGCAGCTTATGCTGCTGAAGTCTCTCGACATCCTCTTGGCCAATCCGTGCAATTCCTTCAACTGCGATACCACCATCGCCGATATTGGTCGGCATGACGACAGGCACCCCAATTTCCTTGTAGTCCGATGTGTGCAGCTGACTACCAAAGGGACCTGTCTGAATTGCTCCACCTTGAGCACTGCATATTGCTCCAAGGGTGGTTGGTTGCCACTCAGCACCCATACCCCAGCCCCCCCAGCTTCTGCCGGATCAACTGGTCGAGTTCTGCGCCCTTCTGCATCTGCTCGCCCAGCTGTTTGGTCAGGCGTTGCATCTTCTCGGCAAAGGCTTCGTCGTCGTCTTCCACTTCCTCGGCGCCGACATAGCGGCCCGGTGTCAGTACATGGCCGTGTTCGGCGATTTCGGCAAGGGTGACGCTGCGGCAGAAGCCGGGGATGTCCTGGTATTGCGGCAATGCGCCTGGATTCCCGCCTTCGCGGGAATGACGGGAGGTGGAGTCCGGCGCATCGAGGGTTTCGCCGCGCCAGGCCGCGACAGTCTGGGCGATCCGCTCGATATCGGCATCGGTCAGCTCGATCTGCACGCGGCTGACGCTGGTGCCGAGCTTGCGGGCGTCGATAAACAGTACCTGTCCGCTGCGGTCGATGCCGGCGGTGCTCAGGGCGTGGCGCTTGTCCTTGGCGAGGAACCACAGGCAGGCGGGAATCTGCGTGTTGAAAAACAGCTGGCCGGGCAGCGCCACCATCACTTCGACCACGTCGGCCTCGACCATCGCCTTGCGAATCTCGCCCTCCGAGTTCTGGCTGGAACTCATCGAACCGTTGGCCAGTACGATACCGGCGCGGCCGTTGGGCTTGAGGTGGTAGAGCATATGCTGCAGCCAGGCGTAGTTGGCGTTGCCCTGCGGCGGCGTGCCATACACCCAGCGCGGGTCGCCTTCCAGGCTGCCGTGCCACCAGTCGCTGATATTGAACGGCGGATTGGCCAGCACAAAGTCGGCGCGCAGGTCGCTGTGCTGGTTGCGGATAAAGGTATCCGCCGGCTCCTTGCCCAGGTTGAAGTCGATGCCGCGAATCGCCAGGTTCATCGCCGCCAGCCGCCAGGTGGTCGGGTTGGACTCCTGACCATAGATGGACACATCGCCCAGCTTGCCGCCGTGGGCTTCAATAAACTTCTCCGACTGCACAAACATGCCGCCACTGCCGCAACAGGGGTCATAGACCTTGCCATGGTGCGGGTTGAGCACCGCCACCAGGGTTTTCACGATGGAGGCCGGGGTGTAGAACTGGCCGCCCTTCTTGCCTTCGGCACTGGCGAACTGGCCGAGGAAGTATTCATAAACCTGCCCGAGCAGGTCGCGGGCCTTGCTGGTGTCGTCACCAAAGCCGATGGTCGAGACCAGATCCACCAGCTCGCCGAGCTTGCCATCGGGCAACTGGGCGCGGGCATAGCGCTTGTCGAGGATGTTCTTCAGCTTGGGGTTTTCCGCCTCAATGGCCGCCAGCGCCTCGTCGATGCGCTTGCCGATATCCACCTGCTTGGCGGCGGCACGAATCGCCTCCCAGCGCGCCACCTCCGGCACCCAGAACACATTCACTTCGCGGTAGTAGTCACGGTCTTCCAGCTCGGCGTTAAGCGCCTCCGGATCATCGTCGCCCAGGTAGTAGTCGTCGTTTTCATTCAGCAGCTTGTGCGTAAGCTCCTCGCGACGGCCGGCGAAGCTGTCGGAGATGTACTTGAGAAAAATCAGCCCAAGCACGATGTGCTTATACTCGGCGGCGTCCATATTGGCGCGCAGCTTATCGGCGGTGGCCCAGAGGGTTTTTTCCATGGCCTCGATGCTGGTGGCTTGCTGCTTGGGCGCTTTGGCCTTTTTCACCGCTGCGGCGGCTTGCACCACATAACCGGCAGAGACTTCTTCGGTGTTCAGAGGGGCCATACGTTCACGGGCCTTGTTCAACACCTGATCCGCCAGGCTGCTGCCGGATGCTTGCGCACGCAATACCGAACCACCCCGGCCACGGCCTTTGACCAGCACGCCCTGCTCGATCAGCGCGTCGCGAGCGGCCCAGAGCTGCTCTTCACTGATCTCCGGCAACTGTGCTTTTAGCCGCTCAAACAAGGTTTGATTGCCGATGCTACTGCCATCAATCGGCACAGCGGCCAGCAGGGCTTCGCTAAGTTGGGCCAAACCACTCATACAACACTCCTCAATACGCGCTGCATATTGGCCGCGCGCCGATACTAAAAACGGTGATGGCAAAGGGCGTGGGGATGGCTGTGTGACGCGTACTGGGCTGTGAGCCAATACGATTGGAGAGGCCATCCCTAGGATACCGCGGCCTGCCATGCTGTGATGCTCATCACCTTATCCACTGGCCGCACAGGGGTAAAGCCATAGCCAATAGTTTCTGTCAGTGCGGCCAGTTTCCCCGCCCAGCAATACGCAGCGTTTAAGCCAGGCAGCCTCTTTTTTGGCACTTTGCCAAGGCTAGTTTGAGTGAAGCCCTGCTCCTCCAGCTTTAAGGCAAGAGGCATAGCGGCCTCTTACCCATTAAGCCCAAGGGTTTTAGGGGTCAGTCGCTTGTCTGGGCAAAATTGCCCTCAATCGCTCGGTGGGTCATCGACGGGATATCCAACACCGGGAGCGCGTCCATCATCTGGGCCCCAGGCCCATCTTCGTACTCAACGGCCTCGCTGGCGTAACTGGTGATCCAGATCTTTCTTTTGCCTAGCGACAATTCAAAACCCGAGTCGCCCTCAATCGCTTTCGGCAACGCCCAGCCCGTTTTTTGCAGGGCGGTCACGCTGATAATCAGGTGGCCTAGATAGGGGTTATTCAGAAAAAGCTCTTCATGCAGCCAGGGCCAGAACACGGTGTCGCCCTGGTTCGGCCCAACAGTTTCCGGGCTGGATGCCTGCCAACCTTTGTACTCGCGCGCCTCGCTTAATGAGTCGTAAGGGTGGGAGTGAAAGGTGCCCACTACCTCAAGATGAGGCCAGTAGCGCGTTACAAACTCCATTTTCATGCGCAGTGAGCCCAGGTCGGGCTTGGCCGAGCCTTTGGTCACCAGGGCCGATGTTTCAACAGTGGCGGTTGTCACGATGATCCGCGGGGGGCGATTGCCCCGCTCGGGGGTCATATACCCCCAAAGCAGGCCAAAGGTTTCCAGTTTGTCTTCTTTCTTTCGCGGGCTCGTGCGCCCAATTTCGTAGGCCTCCAATGCAGAGGTAATCAACTGCGGCACTGCATGGTCTTCAACGGTAATGTACAAAGGTTTCATCGCTTTCCCTTCCTGCGTACGGTGCATACCTGCACCCAATTGAGATATTCAACATGCCGAAGCAACTCGCCTATTCAACGAGCAACGCCTACACCAAGCTGGCTAACCAGGGCTGAGTAATCGCCTTTCGCTCAGCCAGGCCCAGGGTTGCGACGCCATCTTTCACCAAGGCTTTTTTATCGCCCGTGTGCGGATTATTGACGTAGGTGCTGATGCTGGGGAGCGCATTGGGATTGCCACTCCAGCGCAGGTTGAACGCCGCCAGTTTGGGGAACCAGTACTGGCTGGCATACGGCAAGTTGTCATGGATCCACCAGGCTAGTGGCGTCCAGTCTTTATGTTCATCGTACCAGGGCAACAAGGCCGGCACTACGATGCAGGCAGTTGCCCCGAGGTGGCCTTCTGCATCCAGATAGTCCCAGATGTGCGAGGCATAGTTGCTTTCGTTCTTCGCGCAGTTGTTGCCATCTTCCGCCCCCTTGGCATTTACCGCCGATGAGCGATACGCCGAGCGAATGGCGATTCGACCAAAGCGCTCTTGCAGTGGCTCTAGCAAGTTTTCACAAAGCCCACGCCCGGCTTCGATGGCCCGATCCGGGTAGTCCGGAATATTGGGGATGCCTTCGATCTGGCTAATTTCCGAGTAGAGGAAATCACGCATAAAAAAGTGCTTGGAGAGCTTGACCCGACCCAATTCTTCCAGGGCCTGCACCGATGCTGGTTTCTTCATCCTGATGTGTTCCTTGTGAATAGGCATCCATTGCCAGAGGTTGTACCCAAAACTTATTGATTTGTCTGCGGGTAATTAACAGTCGTGATGTCTCTGCCTCGCCTGCTCTTGGGTAAACTCAAGCTGGCGCTGCAGTTGCTCGACATGTGCTTTTTCCGCCCGCAGGCCAGCAGTCAGCTCGCGTATCTCATCCTCTTGCTGATAAACCCGCATCAGCCGATTGCGGTAGCGTGTAGCTCTGGCTGCCAGCGATTTCATAAACTGGCCGAGGCCTGCCGCGCTTTCTGGGCAGACGAGCAGATGCACATGATTGGTCATCAGGCACCATGCATACAGCTTGATATGAAAAGCCTCTTTCAACTCCCCCATATCTGACAGGTAGCGCTGAAAATCTTCCGCGCAAGCAAACACCACCTGACGGTTATGGCCTCGCTGCACTATGTGGTGCGGGTAGTTCGGCAATACCACTCGACCCATCCTGGGCATCTACAACCTCCTTAAAATAAATCTGTCCCCTTTTCTCTGAAAACGTTGTCAGATGATTGGGTCGAGCTTAATATGTAATTGAGTTTTCGTGATTTTTCGACAAGCAGCGTTATTGTTTATCTGCGAGCTACGTCGGCCGGATCGTTATCAGAAATCGCTCTTGCGTAAGATGGACGAGCGCGACATTCATCTATAAGGACTACCGCGAGGGTACGCGATCCAGAGAGATTTCCCTGAGAATCACGTTGGTTTCGCGTTACGAGGGAATACATGGATATAAAGAAACAGATTAATTCAACTTTTTAAGCTGGCCACTTATTTGCCAGGTTAAATACACGGGGATTTATATGTCATCCATCATTAGCTATACAAGATGCCAGAAGTGTAAAAGCGTCTTCAATATCGACGAGCTCTACGACGATCCGGATGGTATTGGGAAAATTTGCATTGATCGCATCGAATGTCATAAGCGAGAAAAGGGCAATACCGAAAGGGCTAACCCGGCGCGTAAGCCGACCCGCTAAAGCTGGCAGCTTGGTTGGCGCTTTAGGTTGGTCGTAACGGCGGTCGCACAAAGTATCGTGCAAACGCAGCTGATAAAAGAGCATGGGATCAAGCGAAGCAGCCCAAGCAGTGTTTGTTGAGTGAAAAGAACCCACCTCCTCTTCCTTGAAGAGCGGCGGGAGCATCTGCTAAAACCATTCCATAACAACAATGAAGCCGCTTCATTTTTATAATATGGTGAGTTTAGGGGGCAATCATGAGCGAGCGTCTCGATCTAAAAGTTAAACCAGCAGTGCGAGTATGGCAAGGCGAAAGTATAACGCAGGATAACGGAAAATCTGCAAAGGGAGTTGTGTGTGACGACATAGCCAATCTTGCTCTTGCAATTCATAAATATCGTCACTTCTTTTCCCTTCGCCGGCAACTAAACACCAGATACTCAGGCGATTTTAACGGCAGTGGAGACCAACTTATCGAGATCACAAGCAAGAATGATACCTCCTATACCCGCCCGTTAATATTGGTAGTGTTTAGTGTTCACGGAGCTGGCCAGCCTCTCTATGAGGCTGATCTAATTAAGGATCATGGAAAAGACTATAATCCCACTATAAACTGGGGAAAAAAATGGTTCGGGGCGAAACTTGCCGAGATTAGGATCGACTGGGATAGTGCTGAGATCCTGCAATGGCGATGCGATATTGAACGCTTGTCGAGATCGCCTGACAGCTTGACTGCATGGATAGACGCGGAATTAGAGATGTTGGTGCGTTGTTCTAGCTACATGTGCGGCCAAAACGCGATCTTGACTAAGAGAGAACTTACACAGTATCTTGCTGCGGGACTGAGCCTAGAAGACCTTAAGACAAGGCTCACATGTTCCAAATGTGGCAAGAGAGAAGCTAAGGAAGGTCTGAATAAATGCTGCATTTCGCCAATCTAGACAT
>CEPQ01130596.1_pt1 | contig 20590 bp, 15 predicted proteins | sample 530411 | NCBI WGS metagenome assembly CEPQ01 (sample SAMEA2620039, study PRJEB7988) | marine metagenome | isolation source: saline water (ENVO:00002010), including
AGTATTGTCGCCTAGTTGGTGTCCGGTTTCATTAGACCACTACACTTCGCTATTGAGCAGTTTATTCATGCGGTCGAGTTCGATGCTTGGGAACTGCTTTGCCAGCTGCTGGTACAGGTTGTTATCTAGGTGCTTTTGTTGCTGTTGCAGGCGCTGCAGCCGTTGCTTTTGCTCCGCTAGCGCTTGGCTGATGCTCTTGCTTGATCGCTTATCTGCTTGGCTTAGTACGGCGGTCAACTCGTCCAATTCGCGCTTGATACCACAACGTTGTAGCTCCAGCTCGTCTACGCTTTTGATAAGAGCGAAGCGTGTTTCTAAAGCGTGTTGGTCACGGCTCTCGCTATTCAACTGTTTAAGCTTTTGTTGCGCCTCAAATTTCGCATGAGCAAGATCAATCGTCCGTTGTTGTTGCGCATCTTGACGCGCTGTTAGCTCATTTTTCTGAGCCTGTAGCTGTTCCAGTTGGTCTTCATAATGCTGTTGCCAATCCATTAAGCCGTTGTCGATGCGCGGCCGCCAGTCAATCAGCTTGCCACGTAGCTGCAGCAGTTCATTGTAGGTCTCTTCAAGCGCGAGGATGAAATCAAGCTGGTTGCTGGCAGCGTCATACTGAGCGCGGTCGATGTTGACATCATGGAATGCCTTATCCCACTCCTGCTTGAAGTCTATCCGAGCGTCCGCAAGATCACGTTGGAATATCTGCAGCAAATAAGCCTTAACCTCTGCCGATGTAAGCCGCTCCAGGCGCAAGGTGCGGGTTAGCACTTGCTGGAAGACTCGGGCGTAGTTGCTTTGCTCGAGTTTAAAAACAGTGAAATCCGGCTCGTTGCCACGCCGCGATTGTATGCCTCCATAGATCAACTTAGCGAAGTCGCTGGCGTCGTATCGGTAGGCTGTGTATCCCTTGCTGGCAAGGTGGCTGAGCAGTTGCGGCTGTTGGACAATGGTGCCTGTAGGCAGGCGGTAGTCTTCAGTGATCAGCTCACCTTTGTAAGCGAAATACTCGTAGTCATGGCTGACGCCCTTACCGACACAACCCAAAACGACGGTACCGGTTTGCGGTAAGGACACTTCGAGTAGAACGTAGGCGCTGTTATGCGGGAAATAAAACCGACGAGTCTTGCTCCACTCATGGGCGCCGAAATCCATGCGCCGCTGGTCGATGATCAGCAGAAACTGCAGCGCGTTGATCAGGCTGGTCTTGCCGGTATTGTTGGGTGCGATCAACGAAACGGAGTCATCCAGCGGCAATTCTGCGCGCTGATAACCGGCACTGCTGAGCAGTACCAAGCGTTGGAAACCAAAACGAATCATTCCAGCTCCTCGTCATTGTCATCTTCTGCGGCATGGTCGATTGCGCCCAAGTTCGTTGTTTCGTCCTGGCCTGGCTCCTCGAGCTCGCGCCGGTTTTGTCTCGTATGTTCTGCCAGTGCTTGGAAATGGTCTAGGTATCTGAAAACCGCTGGTAGCAATTCCCAATATCCCGGCTGACTCCGGGCAAAGCCAAAAAGCGTAGCTTTCTCAAGTAGATTTTGTAGCTTATCAACGTCGAGATCTTCGGCCGTCAGCAGCTCTTGGTGCTGTTCGAATGCGCTCTCTAACAGGGGCCGGTCTATCCGCCATTCGGTGAAGCGGTTCAGCGCCTTGCCGGCATCGGCCTGGGTGTCAAACAGCACCATGCACAGCAGAGCCAGCTGGCGTGAATGTGTATTTATCGTGGGACTTGGTTCATCACTATGGAACCAGGCGAACCCCCGGCCATCGGTGCACAGCTGATACCCAAGAGAATGAAACAGCTGGGTGTAGGTCGGCTGCTGCCGCTCAAGTTCGGCCCACAACGCCGGCTCTGAAATGCGGTTGAGATGCTTGCCGGTGTTGAACCATTTGAATAGTTCAGCAAGTTGAGGAAGCAACTCAAGATCAATGATGTCAGTCATTACCAGACCTTTCCTTGATCGATACCAGTGGCTGCAGTTGGTGGGGTTGATAAGTGACTCGCACTTTTTGCAGATCTGTATCCACTTGCATCGGCTGTATGTCGGCTTGCCAGTCTGTTTCTCTCACTAAGTCATGATAGAGGCGTAGCAAGGTTGCATCAGGTTGCTCGGCAAAGTGTTGTCGTAGCCACAGCATCAGATTGCTGACGGGTAGAGCAGCCTTCAGTTGAATGCGCAGTTGTCGCTCGTCGATTCTGATCGCTGTTTCTTCTGGCGGAGCACTAAGCTCATGGGGGAACGCTTGTAACTGAGGTTCAAAATGCATTGCCTGCGCCATGAGCGTACTGATCTCGCTGCCTAGGTGGAGGTGAGTACGGCGCTCTCGATGCCAGGAGGGAAGGTCGATTGTCGCTGATGTCTTACGCAGAACATGCTTCAGCCCGCGCTTACGAACCTGCCCCAGTAATTCACTAATGGTGCTAGAAAGCACATTATGCTGCCTGACCTCTTCACGTAGCGGCAGCAACGTATCCGCGCACTGCTGGGCGACAACCCGACCCAGTCGCCTTAGTTCTTTGGCTTGATGCGCTACCTGACGTATTTGCAGACGGTGGGTGTAAAGGCTTCCTCGAGTAGCTAAGTAGTCCTCGGCGCGCTCAAGTGTTTGTACGGCGGTGTCTAGGTGGTGGTAAAAGGTTCCGCTGGGGCCGCTATCCATCATTTCATTCATGGGTTCGATGTACTGGTCGTAAGCATCTAGCACAGCGCGGTAACGCCTGGCTGCCGGCATTGAGGCTTCGGTTGCTTTAGCTTTTTCCGCGAGATCAAGGATGGCATGACGATCTTGATCAAGTTGCTGTTTGATCTGGCGAAACAGTTCGGAGAGCTTTGCGGCTCCTCCTAGCAACCGGTCCATATCGCGCAGCTCAATGCCTTCTGCCATTTGGCTGGCTGCAAAATTGACGGCGTCTACCCGTGCCTTTAATACGGCAGATAACCCTAATTCGTGCTCTCGTGTTAGCCCGCGAACGAACTCGATCACCAGTGGGTTGAGTTGCAAGTCATCAGAGCGGCTCAGTGGCTGAAGAATATCAGCTGTACACAGAGAGCGCAGAACGTCGGCTGGCTGTTGCTTCTCCGGCTGAGACGAGAACCGCTCGATTACCATCATGATCCTGGCGGTCTCGAAGGCTGGCAGTTCCCGAGACAGGCGGCACAGGTATTCGATCACTTCCCAGTGACGATACAGGTGTAAAACCAGGCTTTTGGGTGAAGACATGGGCGCAAGCTCCGTTTGCTGTTCATCCCCTGCTATTGATGAGCTGAGCTAAGTGCTGACTCAGTCTTACCTCTCTATTAAAGCCGCCAGGACAATATTAAGCCACTGTCTCAGGCTGCCCGTGTGGCACACACCGAGGTGCCGACTCTACCTAGCTCACTAGCCTCGCGGTTTTCGGATCGTAGGCAACTTCAGTTATTGACCCATCCCTAATGCGCTCAACGGCTTCATCAATGACTTGGAGCGGGACCAAGAACCACTCCCTGGGCTTCACGGGTCGCCCGAAACGATCTTCGATGGTTAAGTCCAGCTGGGCGGGGCCGAACAGACGGTGGAAGATGTTTTCCAGCTGAGTGCGGTTGATATTGTGCAGCTTGTAAGTAGCAACGACCTCAACGTCTGCCAGTAGATAAGTGGCATCCTTTTCAGCACCGGCGATGCGAGTCTCTACCTTACCTCCTGTCACACCGATCTTGTGGATCAGATCGCGGTGTTCAGCGACAAAGGGGTGACTAGATTGGCTACGCAGTACGTAGATGGTGCCGCTCTCAATATCGTCTGGCTCTGACATATCATCAAATAGTGGGCCCATGTCGGTATTGGTCACGCGACGACCTGTATCGTCCTTGTAGAGCGCCCGCTGTAGCGACCGGCGTAACAAGTTGCTTTCAGTTCCGTTAGCGTAAATGACGCGCAGACGTGCATCGCTTTCGCCATTGGGTGCCTTAAAGGATTCACCCGTTTCAGCCACGTAAGCCAGTTGTCCACCGAGGATAAAGTGGTTCCCGGTCTCAATGCTGGCATCACGACCGAAGCGCAAGGTTTTTCGAGCACCTGATTTCAGCTCCCTCTCCACCTGCTCAAACAAGGGCTGAAAGGTTTCGAAGTCCTCGCACGGCGTGCGGTCAGCGATCTCTTCAGCAGCGCGCTTTGCCGTGGTAGAACGGACATGACGTAACACGGTGATATCGTCTGGATCGCTGGATTCAGCGCCGACACCTAGTTCCGCCAGTAACGCGTCTTCGTCCAGCTCATCGATGTTTAGCGTACTGACCGCACCGGACAGTAAGCCGGGGCCATCCAGCTCAGCCAGTAGTGTTTGCGCTTCCGGCAGTTTGCGTAATTGATCCAAGCGCACCGCATACAAACGCTCGAAAATGTCACGGTCTTCGCCGTGCAGCGGCGCGCGTCCATGGCTCTGGTGGAAACGTAGAATGTCCTCAAACCCAGCGATAATGCGTTCTTCGCGCGGCGTTCGTTTGACCACCTTTAGAGCAGGGACTTCTACGCCCAGCGCATCCAGCAGGTCATCATCATTCATATCAGCCATTAATGGAGTCTCCTAACGACTGCGCGGCTTTAGCTTGCGCCCGGTAACGCGTTAGCGCGGCAACGCCTTCTGCCATTCGCTTTTCCCAAGGATCGGCGGCATTGATGTCGGGCAGGCGGCCTCGCTCGTTCTTGAACTGCAACGCACGGCGGGCAAGCTCCCGCGCCTCGTCTTCGGCGATGCTTACCTTCTTGCCAGCAATGCTGGCTTGCACCTGGCGCAGGGATTTCTCATCCATGGCTTTGGCCAATACCGCGTAGGCTGCCTCGAAGGGATTGATACGATCGATCAGGTCGATATCCAAGTCGCGCACGTTAATAAACTTACGTACACCGTCCAGCAGCGAGGTACTGCCTTGCACCGTCTCGCCGCTGGCATCGGCTTGGCCTAGGGCCAACTTGGCCTGCTGGGTCACGTTCATGGCGGCGATGGCATGTTGGCGAATGGCTTCTTGGTCAGCAGCATCCAGCTCAGGGTAACGCTCGCGTACAATCTTCCCCATGCGCAGCTGGGTTAGCTCTTCTGGCAGGGTGTTTTCTTGGTCGAACAGGCCACGCTCAATCACGGCATTGTCCTGCAAAAAGCTCGTTACAACCTCGTTTAAATCTTCTTTGCAGATGCGCGTAGCTTCGGCGCTTTTCGGTGTGCTCAGGCCGTTTATCTCGACGTGAAATTGCCCCGTCGTTTCATTGACGCCGAGATTGGTACCGCCCGGTTGATAACCCTCAGGCCCATAGTTGAAGCCTTCCTGCGGGCCGGCATCCTTTGGTGTGAACTCATAGCGGGGAGCAAGCACCTGCTCCATCAGCAAACTGGCAGAAATAGCCTTGAGCATATCGTTCACCGCCTCGGCAACCGAGGCTTGGTCGGCGGCCGGTTCGGCGATCAAGTTGGTGAAGCGTGAGCGCTCTTTGCCTTCAGCATCACGAGTCGCACGGCCAATGATCTGCACAATTTCTGTGAGGCTGCTTCGGTAGCCAATAGTCAGCGCATGCTCGCACCAGATCCAATCAAAGCCTTCCTTTGCCATGCCCAGCGCGATGATGACATCGACATGATCGCGGTTGTTCTTTTGCGCTGGGTCCTTCAGGGCGCTGAGCACTTTAGAGCGTTTGGCAGCATCGCTATCGTCTACCAGATCGGCCACCCTTAAGGTGCGTCCATCGTGAGATTTGATGAGATGGAATCCGGTGGAGGGGTCGACGCCTTGCCAGTCGCCCAACGCACTCATGATTTCATTCACTTCGCGCTCTTTATCTTTAAGGCTTTCGCGCGAATTCACGTTAGGGATATGCACGATAGTCTTTAACGAGGGGTCGAGCACTTTAGCGACGGCGTCCACATATCTGCCGGTGTAGAAAAAGTAGCCAATATCCAACGATTTCAGCCAGCGGTAGCCGTTGAGCTGCTCGTAATAGGTATAAGTCACCGTCTCAAACTTGGCCTCTTCCGCAGGGGCCAGCACCGCCTCGCTGTCGCCACGGAAGTAAGACCCCGTCATAGCCACCACGTGCACCCTGTCCCGACCAATGAGCTCGCTCAGCTGGCTACCCAGCTTGTTATCAGGGTTGGCTGACACATGATGGAATTCATCTATAGCAATCAGGCGGTTGTCGAACGCTTCGATGCCCAGCTCTTCCACAGCAAAGCGGAAAGTGGCATGGGTGCAGACCAGTATTTGGTCCGCACCCGTCAGAAATTTGCCCACGGCTTCCACTTTAGATTTGGCCACACGTGGCTCGTCGATGCCCGGCGCGTTGCATAGATTCCATTGTGGAGCCACTTGCCAGTCCCAATAAAAACCATGCTGACTCAAAGGCTCGTCCGCAAAGCTGCCACCAATAGAGCGTTCTGGCACGACGACGATAGCTTGTTGCAGACCCTGGTTATGCAATTTATCCAGGGCAATGAACATCAAGGCGCGAGACTTACCCGAGGCTGGGGGTGATTTAATCAGCAAATACTGCTCGCCCCGTTTAGCGTAAGCGCGCTCCTGCATAGTGCGCATGCCCAGCTCGTTAGAGCGTGTGGACACACCCGTATGCGCGGTGGTGATGGATACCGACGGGACAGTGTACGTATTAGTTGGGTTAGTCATGGCATAGGGTCTTCTATTGGTATGCGGTGACGCAATACAGCCAGCTAGGCTGGGTCACCGCTTCATTCCTTTGTGCTGGAGGTCTTTTTCCAGCTGTTCTATTTCCTTCAGATCGTCAGCATCCGCCGCCTGGGCTTCTATGGCACGACGTTGTTGGTCAAATGTCTCATAACGATCTGCAACGATGTTTTTCATGTGTTCATGGCTGACCGAGCCCGCACCCTCAAGGAGCGGCTGATCATTGAACGCGAGCATTTTGTCTACATTGCTCCGCCAGAAATCCAGTGTGAGATCCTTCTGCTGCTTGAGGCGCAACTCAGCCTGTTCAAGGAAAATCACCACCAGACGATTAAGCGTGTCGATCTCATCTGCAGTTAAATAGTTTTTTGCAACGATGACGTCCTGCTTGCGCACGCGAGAACCAGTCCAGCTGGTCAGCGCCATATTGGCTTGGCCCGGGTCCGCGCGCTTCAAGACTAATTCTGCAGCGGTGTGGCCGGTTGTGGCATAGAGCAGCTTGTTTTGTACCTCGGCAAAAAACAGGCCTGTCTCGCGCTCTCGGACTCGATAGTCCGAGCTGAGTGTGAATAGCTCGCGCACTTTCTGGTAGAAGCGTTTCTCCGAGGCCCGAATGTCGCGGATGCGTTCCAGCAACTCATCGAAGTAATCCCAGCCCCCAGGATTTTTCAGGCGCTCATCATCCATCACAAAGCCCTTAAGCAGGAACTCCTTGAGATGGGTGCTGGCCCACTGGCGAAACTGAACTCCACGTGGCGAGCGGACGCGGTAACCGATAGCTAAAATGAGATCGAGGTTATAGTGCACCAACTTGCGCTGCACCTGCCGCTGGCCCTCCGTTTGAACTGTCAAGGATTCCTTGACAGTTGCCTGCGGGCTCAACTCCTCATCCTCAAAAATGTTTTTCGCATGCAGAGAAACGTTTTGCTTAGTGGTTTGGAACAGCTCTGCAATGTCCATCTGGCTCAGCCAGGTGCTACCGCCATCCACGCGCAAGTGAAGCCGGGTCTGGCCGTCATCGGAGGTGTAAAGAATTAACTCGCTCATAGCTTAATCCTTACGCTGTTTAAATCGACGGAGAAATAATCGAGCAGTGATCAGCATGATTTGAAGTCGGAATGTTGCATCCTCTTCTTCAGATAACCCTGGATGCCCGCCATGCGGATGCATCCGGCTCATCAAGCCTTGGACGTATTGTGGCTTTTGTATATTACTGTTCCATTCATTGTATTCAGTAAACAAAAATGGAGCGTCAGCTTCACCTAAAAAATCACGCCTTAATTTGCTGTCATCTTTTCCTGAATATCCTAAGGCGTCAGCAATTTCATTTAGATAACTCTCAAAGAAATTACGAAGTTCGCCATTTGCGGATGACCATTCGCCACGCTGGAAGGCTGACACAGCCTGTTCTAAATGTCCTTTCGCAGTATTAAAGCCAAACTTTTTTAAGAGTTCTGAAATTTCATTTTCAGTCTCACGAAAATCTAAACTTTGAATATCTTCCGGCAGCATTCGAATTAAAGTAGGTGCTTTAGTTACTTTGGGAAAAGGAACGCGATGCTCGGTAATTTCTTTCTCTATTATCTCAAAACCATCAAAACGCAATCCCGCAATTAGTTTTTTCCAAAAAGCCCCTATGTCTTTTGGTTCACTCCGCATGCGTGGCATAGTAATTGCGCATTCAACTATTGCTTGCGCTAGTGGAATACGACCGTTTTCTGTTATGACGACTATGTCTTCTTCACAAGCTAGCTTAACCCAGCTTCCAATCCGACTTGATTTGTTGGATGTATAAACTTTTCTATCAATATTCCATTGAATCTCCATGACCTCCATATCGCTATGTGACTTAAAGAAGGCTATAACCTCTGCAGCCGCCACAATAGTCATGCGATTGAAATCACTCACGTCATCTTTTCCCTTTTTCAGCCTGGTCTTTTTTCGCTGTCATTTTGGTATAAAGCTCAAACAATTTCTCCAAACGTTCGGTGTCATTTCTAAAGCGGCGGCCAATATAAATGCGTTCCAGCACCTCATCATTGCGCTCGTGGGCCGCACGCAGGTTATCTGGCATTTTGTCAGGAGCGTACAGATCTGCGATGGTCGCGGGGAAATGTGCTTCACGGGCTAGCAGAATGTTTTCGGCGCACGCGGTTAAATCAGCTTTGTTTTGCTCGGTGAGTCGAGGAATCGGAAAAGTGTTCCAGCCGAGGGTGTTGGAGTAGCGGAAGTCTGTTTTCATTTTCCCACACACGGTAGCTATCCAAACAAGGTGGATGCGCGATGCAATAAGAGCCATATTCCAAAGCGGTGCGTTGTAAAGAGAAAAAGCTAGGTTGCTAATAATAGTTCCAGGCTCAACGTAACCAACCGGCAAATAATGCCGGGTTTCAGAGGATACGCTAGGGACTAAGATAGCTGTTTCGTTCCCTAATTGGCGGACTTCTCCGAATCTGTGGGGTTCATTGGAAAGCTCAATTGTTGATGCTTTGGGGCTATCCAACCGCATCATACGCACTGCATCTAAGCGTGTTTTAATCGGCGGAATGGATGCGGCTTCACCAAGATCTTCGTCGGCGAGCCATAAACAGTTTCGCTCAATACCACGAATAAACTCGGCTGAACCGTATATGCGCTTAATAAAGCGATTACGTTGTGATTGGTTTAACTGAAGGGCATCGACTTCAGCTTTGGACAGTAGAAGATTGCCGCCATCAACGGGTTTGTTCCCAAAACTCATTTCTGACTGACCGCTCTGCGGGCGGCTAGCTCTATTCACCATAATATTGGCGCTAGGCACCAAGTACGCGTTGATATGGTCCACTACTTTTACGCTAAGCTTGTCATCTGCTCCATTATTGCTGCTGGAATACAGGCGAAACGTTGTTGGTGCCTGTGCAGATAAGCCGATAATCGCAACAGTGACCCCCGCATTGTGGCTCGCTAAATTCGACCATTTGAACGATGTGTGAGCAAAGATTATTTTGTTTCCTGTGGAAAAAATAACAGGCCATAAAATAGGGACTTGTTGTCCTTGGCAAATAGAGTTTGTAGCAACAAATGCAGAGGATGATCGAGTTTTTGTTCCGTATTCGGCAGCTTTCAAAAACCAGCCCGTGACATAGTCGAGAGACTTCCAGCTACTAGTCTGATGACCAAAAACGGCTTTGAGATCGTCCTTTTGCTCTGCCAATTGCCAAGTGGATCCCAAGTACGGGGGGTTACCACAAATATATGTTTCACCACCCTCATTTTCGAAGTCGATTTCCGATTGATCTAGCGGTGTGTTGAAGAGGTCATCGCCGGTTAGCTTAACGCCCGTTCCGGTAGGCGGGCAGATACTTAACCAGTCGAGCCGCAGTGCGTTGCCGCAGACGATCCAATTTTCAGCGTTGAGTGGTAAAAATTCTTTCAGGGCATCCTGCTGGCCGCGATACAGCACATCGCACTGGAACTCAGCGATGATAAGTGCCAAGCGAGCAATTTCTGCTGGAAAATCTCGAAGTTCAATACCGCGAAAGTTGGTCAGGGGTATTTCTGACGATTTGTGAGATTCCCCTCGGCGGCAATTGATCTCTGCTTCTATTTCGCGCATTTGTTTATAAGCGATAACAAGGAAGTTTCCACTGCCGCACGCTGGATCAAATACACGGATACGCGCCATGCGTTTTCGCAAATTCAGCAGTTTGGTTCTGTTGTCACCGGCCCCAGCCAGCTGTTCTCGCAAGTCATCAAGAAACAGCGGGTTTAACACCTTGAGGATATTCGGCACGCTGGTGTAGTGCATGCCCAGTGCACCGCGCTCTTCATCATCGGCCACGGCCTGAATCATACTACCGAAAATATCGGGATTGATTTTCTGCCAGTTCAGGTTGCCGGCATGCAGTAAGTAAGTGCGCGCCATACGCGTGAACTGCGGCACTTCAGTGCTGCCGGAGAAAAGACCGCCGTTTACATAAGGAAATTTATTGGCCCAGCTAGGCAGTCGGGGCAGGGCGGTTGTCCGGTCAGCCAGCTTGATGTTCATAGCGCGGAAGATTTCTGACAACACCTGATGGGTGTTAGAGCCGTCACGCTCGCTGTACAGCTCAACCGTCTTGGTAAAGAGATCCTCGCCCTCAAAAATATCAGTGTCTTCAGCAAAAAAGCAAAATACAAGTCGCGCCATAAAGTGATTCATGTCGGCGCGGCGATCGTCTTTGGTCCAGTCTGGGTTTTCGTTTAGCAGCTCGACGTAAAGCTTGTTCAGGCGACTGGTAGCCCGCACGTCGATAGGGTTGTCTTTGATCTCCTTAATAGTGGAGATCCCGGCCAGCGGCAGTAGAAAGCCAAAATGGTTAGGAAAGTCCACATAATCGCAGGCGACGGTCTCACCGGTAATCAGCTCTTCGGCCTCTAAGGTTTCCCCGTCAGTAGCGAGAATAAACTTGGCTTTTGCTTTTGTAGTGGCCGGGCTGGCGCGCAACGTCTTGAGCGTTTCGCCCACGTTGCCTGGCTCGCACGTAGCGATGTGAATATTGCTGCGTAGCAGCACGCCGCCAGGCACGTCAGAGGTATTGTTGTTACCGGCACGCAAACGCTTAAGCGCCGTATCCTTGTTGCCAAATGCGGCCAGGAAGGCGAAAGGGAATTCTGCTGCATCAAAAGGCTCAAGAGCCAAATCCGAAATGGCGGACTCAATTTCTACTGCATTCATGGTCTACGACTATCCAGTTACGCCTATTGGCGAATTTAACACCTGAAACACATTAACCGCACGAGGTGCTCAGGACCAGCGCCACGGGTTCGCACCCCCTTGGCGGGTGATGGCCAAAGAGTGGGGAACGCGAGTGGGCCCAGAGAAGCAGCGGCCATGATAACAATCTGTGGCACGGGCGTATGAAGGCTAGCTTGATTCTCTGAATGCTACTGCAGTTACCACAGTCAGATTGGTCTCCGTGCGATGGTAATAGAGAGAACTTTTTTGTCACCAAAGTCAGCCGGAAACGCATGGGCGAGGGAGTTGGTTTAGAGGAGCTATCGGCCAAAAACAGGCGCCTGTCTGACCATTTCGCTGTCTGACCATACGCTATAGATGTCTACTGAAAGCACTTAAGTGATAGCTTATTGCCTTCATGGGAGACATGGCATGTTGTAGACTGCTAGCCAATACCTTCCCTCCTCTTCCTCAGTAGCGCTATGAGCTATGTATGAAAGTGCAAGGATTGCCATGCTGATCAAATGTCCAGACTGTTCGAAACCAAATGATCTTAACCTGGATACCCAAGTTAAGTGTGGGCACTGCAAAGAGCCTCTTACTGGATACACCTACGGCAAGATAAAAAAGTCGATGGGTGCCATAGTTGTGGCGTTTGGGGTCGGTGTGATTGGAACCAAAGAACTGGTCAACTATAAGGGCCATATGGATCGTTACTCTATAACGGATGAGTATGCCATTATCGAGATGTGTCTTAATTCGTCGCAGCAACCTTTGGCCAACTACCAATATGCAGACAAGAGAGATGACTGCATCTGCGCTTTGGGTACGGTCCAGAAGTCTTTAAAGGTCGCGGATTTCAATAAGAATACGAATAAATACCTAGCTGCCTTTGAGTCGGCAGCCAGGCAGTGCAAGGATACTAGGATGTCTTTATCCTACTAACGCGGAGTATTAGCTCTTCGGAGCTGGCGGATTGTTATCGCGGCCGCCGCCGGAGGGCATGTTTTCGTTCTTGCTCGGCCAGCCAGCACCTTGAGTCATTTTATTAGACATTTTCATTTCCTTCTATTAGACGTTTGCGGTGTCCCAACAGGGACAACTTGAATATTAGCTAAGTGGCTGGAGACAAATGGGGACAGCAACAGAGAGGTTACAGCGGGAGATCAAAAGATTGATCAAGCAGCTGGGGTGGTCGCAAAAGCGCTTCGGTCGAGAGCTTCTGGCGATGACTGATGAGGGTGACTGTGCGAATGAGAAAGATGTGGAACAATTCGAGGAGCGTGTGAAGAAACACCTTTCAAGGCCTGCTACTAAGCCTGAGCTCTTGCAGCGATATCTCCATCAGCTTCAACGACACGAAGCGTTCGCGAATCTAAAGGTGGTCGTTCCCCGCTTTGTACCAACCGACGGTTTCAACGCGAATTTTGTTGAAGGCATGCAGCTGATTTCGATGAGGCTTGATGACGAGCTGCTTCAGGACCAAGTTGACGATAGAGACGGCTAATGGCCGAATGTTGGCTGTCGCGACGGGCAGCTTTCGACCCGAAGCTCCCGTGGCAGCTATCGGGCAGGAGCGGATACTTTTCTGGTGTAGATTCCGCGTCTAAACCTGTCGCTAGGACTTATCTGCCAATATAGGTGCGATTCAGTGGTCGATTTGTTTTCGCTAGCTGCTAGCCCGCACAATCAATTGTTGATCAAGCCAAATGGCGAATGCTGCTACTACATTGCCGCTCGGTTTTAGGTGCGTCATTCTGAGGCGGGTTTCAATGGATCAAACGCGAACTCTGCATTTGCGCTAGAGAGCGCTGCTTCAGCGTCTGCCGCAGCGAATGCGGTTGCATGTGAAATTAGAAGCGTCGCACCGGCGTCAGTCGCTGTATCCCTGAACGTGTTCACTGAAAAGTTTGGGGGGAATGTCGCTGATGGGAAAATGTCGACGTGAAGCATTACGTGGAAAAGCTCACCGTCTTTCTCGATTTCTAGGCTGGGAATGTCGCTGCGATCATCTGCGATTTTGATGATCTCGTAGCTTTTCTCACAGAGCTGAAAGCTGAGAGTCTCTACGGCAAGCATGTACAGTTCGTCTTTGAGCTGCTTGTTGATGTTCGTCGAGGCCTTGGTCGATTTGGGTTCTGCTTTTGATCTTGGTACGTCTACAGTGCGAGCGAGCTCGGCAACCTGCCGCTCAAGACGCATGTACTCTGCTTCTGTATCGGTTGCAGGGGCAAGTAGGTACTCCGCGGTGTGTCGACAGGCGGCGCGACACTCAGGACTGAGACCCGCGCTGTGCTCGTAAATGTCTAGAAAACGGATGGCTGCATTAGCAAGCATGCGTTGGGTGTCAGGATAAGGGTGGTTGAAGATCCAGTTGGTAAGGGCTGCAAGCCATGCATCTTCAGGACGCATTCCAGAGGCTTTAATCATGTTGGATGCCATTACGGCCACCTGACCGCCGTCGCCGGGGTCAAGGTGTGTAGCGTCATGCCAAAGGCCCGCAAGACGAGCCATTTTTGTTCGTTCTGAAAGCCATCCAAGCATTGAGCAGTCCTTCGCGTTGATGTGCCTGTTGCTCCAGCATAATCGAAATCGGTAACTGAGGGGACGACCTGATGCTTGCAGCGCAGTAATTTGCGTCTGGAATCGCGCTGCTAATAGCGATCAAGACCGGCAGAAAACGGCCAAAAGCTGACGATAAGATATTCGGATATACTGTCTTGAATTGGCGTGCCCCCCATGGATAGAGAGGAACCACAATGCAAGAAGCGATTGTCACCACGCCGGTAGCCGGAAACATCACACTTCGATTCTTAGAGCTTTGTCAGTTCAGGCGACTAGGTAAAGTCCAGGTCGATGTCGACAAGAAGACTACTATCTTTGTCGGAGCCAACAATAGCGGCAAAACTTCGATTCTCGCAGCGCTACGCCACTTTCTTTCAGATGGCTCTTCCTTCGGTGCTTTCGATATCAGTCTCTCTCAGTGGCCAAGGTTGCGAGCGATTGGTAAAGCTTGGGAAGTGCTAAAGGAAGACCCATCGACATCGACTGGGGCCGAAGAGCATTGGATGGAGCAGCTCGAAATCATCCGCTCGGCTATGCCAACGTTGGACCTCTGGTTCGAAGCGGAAGCTGGCATGCACCACTACGTCGCCCCTTTTCTCTCCAAATTCAGCTGGAAAGGCGGAGCCGTTGGGGTACGGTTGCGTTTGGAGCCCGCCGCAAACGTTGACGAGTTGAAACAGTTGGCGTGGGCATATCACGCGGCGCGACTGCCGGTGAGAGACATGGGAGCGGATTCGCTTGCCTGGCCCATTGACCTCCTCGACTTTTGGTTGCGTGAGCCGCACAAGTTGGGTCAGGTCCGTGCGTACAAACTGGATGCCGATAACAACCCTCTGGAAGGGTTGAAGACCTATGCGACTCAGACTCTGCCAACAGACTCCAGTCCAATTGAGCGGAAGAATCTACAGAAGCTGATACGCGTTGACTTCGTTGCCGCGCAGCGGGGTCTTGGCAGTGAGGAAGCTGAATCCCGGTCTGCTTCTGGTCCCCACCGTGTAGGCATGTTCTCCAATCAGCTTCTCAAGTTTGCTCGTCAGCATTTAAACGTTGCTACAACAGGTCATGGTCATCGCGCAGATCTTATTAAGGCGGTCGCCGAGGCTCAGCAGGAGTTGGACAAGAAGATTCACGACGCAATCGCTCCATCGGTGGAGGAGGTTAAAGAGCTCGGATATCCAGGGCTGCACGATCCCCAAGAGATTCGCTTCCGCACGCGCATACAGACAGCTGATTTGCTCGACCATGGGACCGCTGTTCAATACAGCATGCAGAAGGACTCACTGGAAGAGCTTCTTCCCGAATACTCCATCGGGCTCGGATACCAAAACCTCCAATCGCTCAGCTATCAACTGGTTTCTTTCAGGGCCGCCCGACTCAAGCCTGAAAAGGGCACGCCGGCGCCCATTCACCTGGTATTGATTGAGGAGCCTGAGGCACATCTCCATGTCCAAGTGCAGCGCATCTTTCCAGATAAAGCCTACAAGCTCATCAGCCCGAACGACAAAGACGCATCGGGGCTTAAGAGTCAGTTGATTATCAGTACTCATTCCAGCCATCTCGCGCATGCGGAGAGTTTTGACCGATTACGATACGTCCGCCGCATAGCGAAAAGCGCAGCAAATCTGATGCCGACAACCGAGGTGGTCAATCTTGGGCAAATTTTCGGTGATGACAAAAAAACCCGACAATTCGCAGAGCGGTACTTCCGCGTTCAGCATACTGACCTTCTGTTTGCCAATGCAGCAATTTTCGTTGAAGGCGTTGCTGAGCGCATGCTGGTACCGCTTTTCATCGAACGAGATTTCACAACGCTCAACAGCCGCTATCTGTCCTTCCTAGATATCGGCGGTAGTCACGCCCATCGCCTTAAGCCGCTCGTGAAAAAACTTCGTATTCCCACGGTCATAATCACCGACGTCGACCCCGTTGAAGAGATAGTAGGCAAGCCAACCAAGGATGGTAAGCCGACCACCACTCTAGCTGCAGTGGCCAATACTGGCCAAGCCGGGCTACAGTGCGGGAACCCGACTCTGCGCGGATGGCACCCAAAACTGCAACAGCTCGAAGATTTCAAGAACCCGACAGAGGTACAACTTGTTTGGAAAGAAGTCGCCGAATGCTTAGTGCGTTTCGCTTGGCAACTGCCAGTGGCTGAAGCGGGTAACCATTGGCCTAGCACTTTTGAGGACTCTCTTGTTCTCAAGAACATTCCTTGGTTCAGAGGCCTTTTGGATGAGAAGGTCGACGGCGAAGGTAACAAAATAAAGCCTCCAAAAGGTGCGCTTGGCTTCGTAGCTAGACGGGTTGCCGACCATGAAGATATTTCGGACTTGCTCGCAGCTCTTCATAAACTCATGCACGGTTCGTTCAAAAAGGGAGACTTCGCCGCAAGCATCTTTGAGATGGTCGCGGCAGATGAACCAATCGCCTGCCCAAAGTACATAGCTGATGCCTTGGAGTGGCTTCAAACACAGCTGGACCCCAACCCGGAATTCAAGCCATGACCGCGGTGTCGAACTGTGGCGACAACGACCGCGATGCCGGTGTAGTTGAGGAAGTTTGCGGCTATCTCACCGAAGAGCCACCGCGCAGCTATTTCCTTTTTGCGGGTGCCGGTTCCGGTAAAACGCGTACTCTGGTTGAACTTCTTCGGCGACTTACCGGCGTCATCGAACACGATAAGGGCAAGCAGCTAGCACGACGCCTGCGAATGTACGGGCGTTCGATTAGGGTCGTGACCTACACTAAGAACGCCGTTTCGGTTATTAACGGCCGCCTCGGCGACAACGACTTAGTTTGCGTATCGACAATCCATTCGTTTTGCTGGGAGCTTATCAACGGGTTCAACGATGACATTCGTGAGGCCCTTATCGCCCTAAAAGAAGCTCAACTCGCGAAAGAGACCGCCGAGGCGCAAGGGAAGCCGAGAGGCATCACGCCAGCTAAACAGAGAGATTTAGACGAAATCAAGGATGATATCGAGGCCTTCAGAGCGACCGACGTGTTCATCTACCATCCCGACCGCAATACATACGGCCCCGGCGCGCTTGCGCACCACCACGTCCTCGACGTGGCAGCGTGGCTACTCCGAAATAAACCTACGCTCCAAACCATTCTCAGAGATCGTCACCCCATAGTTCTCATCGATGAGTCACAGGATACGATGAAAGGCATGCTGGACGCCTTAATGAAGCTTGCAAAGCAGGAGGGGAGCAAATTAACTCTTGGGCTGCTCGGTGATCACCGACAACGCATTTATCCGCACGGGCACGCCGATCTTCCAAGTCTTGTCCCTCAGAACTGGGCGACACCACAGCTGCAGATGAACCACCGCAGCCAGCGCCGAATCGTCACGCTCATTAACAAAGTTTGGGAAGCTGAGCTTGAAGGTCGGACGCAACCTACAAACGGTGTGGAGCAGCATTCTAGAACTGAAAAGGCCGGTGGCGTGGTTCGGTTGTTCGTAGGGGATACCTCGCGCGCTCCGGAGGAGAAAGTGCTCGGCGAGCGTTGGTGCTCCGATCAGATGCACGAAGCTACTGGGGCAGACGCCTGGAATCAAGGTCAATACCAATTGCTCGCGCTAGAGCACAAACTCGTCGCCACTCGCGGCTCGTTTCTAGATGTATATGAGGCAATGGTCCTGTTAGATCCTAACGCCGCGGCGCCTTCTGGCAGTGGTGATAACAAGGGGCCTTCTGCCGTAAAGGTTGTCCTCAACGAACTCGCCGAATTAGAGGGGTGCGTAGGTAACAAAGGTGCAGCCAACGATTCCAAGGTCACTGAGGTATTACGTCGGCATGGAAGCCTCGACAGCATGCCGGATGAATGTGCCGCGCGAGCGAGCCGCATTGAGGAGATGTTAAAGGCCATCGCAGCATTTGCCACCGCCTGCGCTGATCCGAACTCAACTGTTGCAGAAGTGCTCGCGCCGGTCTTGAGCTCGAACTTGTTTGAAATCGATCATCGTCTCGCAGAAGCTTATGCCGACAAGTCGCCACTTCTTCCGACGCCGGGTCGGGGTGAAGAGGAATCCAAACAGGCGAGGATGCGTCGCGGATGGTGTGCGCTTTTCGCCGCACCATGGAATCAACTCAGACTGTACCGCACTTACCTCGCAGGAGATTCAGTTCTCGCAACACACCAGGTAGTTAAGGGTTCGGAGTTTATGCACGTCATGGTTGTGATGGATGACGCCCTTGCTGGTGGATCTTTTATTTCCTACGACAAGATTTTTGGTGGGGTGGATCTTAGCAAGCGTGACAAAGTGAACGTAGAGGAGGGCAAAGAGACTACTATCGACCGCACCTTGCGGCTACTTTATGTAACCTGCAGCCGAGCTCAGGAGTCGCTTGCCCTTGTACTCTGGTCGTCCGACCCAACAGCGGCGCTTGCTAAAATCAAGCAGAGCAATTGGTTTACCGCGGAAGAGGTTCAGGCAATTCCTTAGTTTCCTGCATTGGTGAAAAAAGAGCGGCGGTCACCCTTGATGCAGATAGGTGACGACTAGTTAAGGGCTCTCCAGTATCGATACCCTACCGCGCTGAATCCGGCGGCATCAGTGTTCTCTAAAAAAGTCCGCTTCTGGCCGAAAGCTGTCGCTCACCAGGTCATAGGGGATCCTGCCTAAGAGGGCACATGTCAGTTGCCCGTGATCGTATAGGGCTTCAATTATCAAGATCAGTTTGGATTCGGTGCTGACAGCATATAGCACCTGTTAGGTATGCCTTTAAATCTGGGTAAAAAGAGAGTTTGGCTGGCAAGCTCTCTTTTTATTCACTCATGGTGGGCTGGGCATCCAGTAGGTGCTGGCGGGTCCAGCGCCATTGAATTTAGCGAAGGTATGCCAGTTGGGTTTGCCGCTAAACGCCTTTGTCCGATTATCCGCAGAAGCACTCATTACGTCGGCTTGGCTAATTGTCAGGGCAATCGGCATCATCGGCCGTTGCTGGTGAGGGCGTACCATCCAACCGAACAGATAGCGCAGGGCATTGGCTCCGTCTGCCCAAGAGACATCCAGGCGCGCTAAGGCAGGCACAATCAGCTCCAGCCCCAGCAGCTCATGACTGACCAGGTAGCCTGTTTCAGTGCGACTCCCGTCCGCGTGAAAGCTCCGCACCTTCCCAAGGTCATGCAGCAATCCGGCTACCGCTGCTAGCCAGCGTTCATGCTCGGTAAAACAGCCGCTTACGGCATACACGGATTGTGCTACCTCTAGGCTGTGTTGAGCCAGTCCGCCGGCATAGCAGTGGTGGTGACTGGCGCTGGCGGGGAGGCTGAAAAAGGCGCAGCCAACAGCAGGCTGCCCCAGTACGTGATAGACAAAGCTCTTCAGGGGTTCGTAGGGGCAGGGCTGTAGCCATCGCTCGACGGCCATAAGCGTCTCCACCGAGCCGATCTTGCTGGCAGGTAAATGGACAAATGACTGAAAGCCTTTCAGGGTGGTCACTTGACCATTGGAGCTCAGCAAGTAGCCGTCGTGTCGCGTCACCATAATACTGACGGCAAGAAGGCCGTTGGCAGACCACGCGCCGGGATGGTCTGGTAGCTCAAACAGCACCTCATGGGTACCGGACAAGTTTTCCACTGTTAGGGATATCGTCGAGCCCAAAGGTGTCACCGGATAGACCTGTTGAGGTACCAGGCAGCCGGTCAGGCAGAAGGGTTCAAAGCAGTGCCGCTCAACAGCGGGATGTATTAAGTGCGTCATTAGACGGCCCTCCAGTGATCTAGAGTGCGTTCCAGTCTATCCGTAAGGTGCGGCAACGCAGCGAGGCCGCACTCCTCTTCAAGTTGTGGCAGAGTCTCACTGACCCAGGTTTCCAGTGCCGCGAGATTGCTCGACTCAGTTCCCCGGCCAATCAGAAAGACCAACGCATCGCCTTCTGGAATTTGCAGAGCTGCCTGCATGGCACTGGCCAGCCGGCGGTAGGTATTACGTGAAAACTTAGGCATCTGTAGTCTCCTCGTTCGACGGCTGGGGCGTGTCCAGTGCTTGAAGCAGCAGGCGCTCCATCGCCGATCCATCGCGCCGGGTCAGGTTGGGCACGTAACGTGAGTACACGCGGAACAGCATCTCGGTAGTGGTGTGCCCCATTTGCCGGGCAATCCACTCGGGCGCCTCACCTGCCGCCAGCCACAGCGTTGCCGCGGTATGGCGGGTCTGGTAAGGCCGGCGCTTTTGCAGTCCCAGATGGCGGAGCAGGGGATACCATACGCGCTGGGTGATATTGCGGTGTGCAAGCGGCGAGCCGGTGCGACTACAGAAGACATAGTCAAATTTTCCGGTCGCTTCCTTCTGAGCCAGCAAGGCATCGAACACTGGGCCGGACATATCAATGCTGCGGAACGAGCCGTCGTTTTTGGTGTAGACCATCTCATCATTTACCAGCGCTTGGCGTACCAGGATCTGCCGTCGATCAAAATCCACGAACTGCCATTGCAGCCCGTCAATCTCGCCGGTACGCATTCCGGTAAAAAACCGCACGGTGTAATAGTTTCGATAGTCTTCTCGGACAGTCGCAAGGATCTGTCGTACCTCTTCAAGAGTGAAGGGCGCAACGTCTACTCTTGGCACCTTTAGTGATTTGATGCCCAGGTAGGGTGAGGTAAACTCATAACGGTCGGCTGCTTCGTTAAGGATCATGCGCAAAGGCGTCATGATGTG
>CEPQ01023556.1_pt1 | contig 20404 bp, 15 predicted proteins | sample 530411 | NCBI WGS metagenome assembly CEPQ01 (sample SAMEA2620039, study PRJEB7988) | marine metagenome | isolation source: saline water (ENVO:00002010), including
TGGCCTGGGCCGGAATCTCGCGACCGAGCAGCTCGGGGCAGGTCGCCGCCTGGGCGGACTGACTGGCCAGCAGCGCCAGGGCGAGGGAGGCCAGAGGCAGGGAACAGCGCGCAAGCGAATTGCAGGATGGATGCATCATTGAGGCTTTCCTTCTTCTTGTTTTCGGGCCATGCGCCACGCGGGCGCATAAGCGCTCAAGCCAATGACATGCCAGCGGACGGAAGGAAGGGAGAGCAGGCGATAGCCGGTCATCGCCGTCGGGGCGAGGGCTCTAGGGCGGGGATGCGGAAGCCGTTGGGGGAGGCAGAAAGATGTTCGGCGCGGCGGAGTTCGGGTGACGCGATGTCCGGCGCGCTGGACGACTGTCCGCTGCGCCGGACACTCGGGTTGCTAGTTGTAGCGGCCGTTGATCCCGCCGACGCTGTAGCGCCCGGCGCCGAGCAGCAGGATGGCCAGCGAGCCGAACAGGAACAGACCCTGCAGCTCGATGGCCCAGCCGCCCATCGGCCCGATGTCGAACAGTTCGGCCCGGTGCGCCAGCGCCAGCGCGACGACCATGTTGCCCAGCATCAGCAGAGCGCCGAGGCGGGTATAAAGGCCAAGGATCACCAGCAGCGGCCCGACCACCTCACCCAGGTAGACGCCGTAGGCGAGGGCCGTCGGCAGGCCCATGCCGGCCAGCATGCCACCGATGCCATCGACGCCGTGCAGCAGTTTGTGGATGCCATGCAGCAGCATCAGCACGCCGACTGCCAGTCTGAGAACCAGTTTGCCTGCATCGTCTGTCATCGTTGCGCGTCCCCTTGCGGCGCCGGGAGTCGGCGGCCCTGCCTCCAATGTAGATCAGCGGCTGTGACATTGCCGCGTCGCGGTTGGCGCCAGTTCCGCGCGTTAGGCCGCTCAGCGCTGGCTCAGGCCATGCTGTTGCAGCTTGCTGTAGAGGCTCGCGCGGGAGATGCCGAGTTCCATGGCGGCGCGCCGCCGGTTGCCCTTGCAGGCGGCCAGTGCGCTCTGCAGGGCGCGCCGCTCGGCCTGGGCGAGGGTCTGGGCCAGCGGTTGCAGCGGCAGTTCTTCGAGACTGGCTGCCGCTGCGGCTTGAGCAGGTGGAGACACGGCTGCCAGATGGCTGCTGGCGTCTACCGGGCGTGCCTGATCGCCGAGCAATGGCATCAAGTGTGCCGCCTGCAACTGCGGGCCGTCGGCGGAAAGCTGCGCGCGCTCCAGCAGATTGCCCAGCTCGCGCACGTTGCCGCGCCAGGGTTGCGCGCAGAGCAGCGCCAGCGCCTCGGGGCTCAGCTCCATCGGCGGCTGCCCGGAGCGGTTGGCGATGTCGTCGAGCAGGTGCTCGACCACGGCGGGGATGTCGCTGGCGCGCTCGCGCAACGGTGGCACGCGCAGGGCCAGAACGTTGAGGCGGTAGTAGAGGTCGTCGCGGAACTGGCCGGCGGCGACCTTGGCTTCCAGGTCGATATGGGTCGCGGCGATCACCCGCACATTGAGCGCCTTGACCTGGTTGGAGCCGAGCGGCTCGACCTCCTGTTCCTGCAGCACGCGCAGCAGCTTAGCCTGCAGCGGCAGCGGCAGGTCGCCGATCTCGTCGAGGAACAGCGTGCCGCCGTTGGCCACCTCGAATTTGCCGATGCGCGCCTTGCGGTCGGCGCCGGTAAAGGCGCCGGGAGCGGTGCCGAACAGTTCGGCCTCCACCAGGCTTTCCGGAATCGCCGCGACGTTGACCGCGACGAAGGGCCCGCGCGCGCGCGGCGAGAGGTTATGGATGCCCTGGGCCAGCAGCTCCTTGCCGGTGCCGGTCTCGCCACGCAGCAGCACCGTGGCATCGAGCTGCGCGGCGCGCCGGGCCTGACGCTTGATCTCGCTGGCGGCCGGGCTGTTGCCGATGAAACCGGCGATGGTGTAACGCGCCCGGCGCGCCTTGGCCAGTTCGTTCTGGGTAGCGACCAGCTGAGTCTGCAGGCTGGTGTACTTGGACATCAGCGGCTTGAGGTGGCGCGCGCGGTCGAACAGCACGAAGCCCAGCGCGCCGACCAGGGTGCCGTCCTCGTCGCGCAGCGGAATGCGGGTGACCACGAAGTGCTCGTCGCCGAAGGCCATCAGGTCGATCATGCTCGGCTGGCCGCTTTCCACCACCTCGCGCAGGCGGCTGGCTGGCAGCACTTCCTCGATTTCCTTGCCGAGCACGCTGGCCGGATCGCGGATGCCGACCTTCTCGGCGTACTTGTCGTTGATCCAGACGATGCGCGCCTGGCGGTTTACCGCGATGGTGCCCTCGCACTGCGCGTTCAGGTGGTCGAACAGCAGTGGCATGGCCACGGCACGGAAGCGTTCCGGCGAAACGCCGACGATTAGGCCGTGGTTGTCGAGTGCGTCGCGGGCAATGCTCATGGGCAGTCAGGGTCCGTTCTGGGGCGACCGATTATGGTTGGCCCCGGCTGCCACGGGCAAGGCAGCCGGAGGACGTTGGAGACGCTGGAGAAAACGTTGCCGAGGCAGGCAAGACAAGGCAGAAGCGGCCGAAGAAGCGGAGTTTACGTGTTGTAAATGAGCATTCTGAGGCCGGTTCTAACGCAGTATTGCCAACGCAGGTAGTTTTCAGGGGCTATACACTTCGTTGGGCAGCCAGGTGGCCAGCGGCGCGAAATAGAACACCAGGGCCAGACCGATCAGCTGGATGATGATGTACGGCAGCACGCCGAGGTAGACATCGCGGGTGGTGACGCCCGGCGGGCAGACGCCCTTGATGTAGAACAGCGCGAAGCCCACCGGCGGGGTGAGAAACGAAGTCTGCAGGCAGAGCGCGAAGAGAATCGCGAACCACAGCGGATCGACGCCCATTGAGAACAGCACCGGCGCCACCAGCGGCAGGATGATCAGGGTGATCTCCACCCAATCGAGGAAGAACCCCAGCAGGAAGGTGATCGCCAGCACGGTGAGCAGTACGCCGGTCTGGCCGAACGGCAGGCCGGTCAGCGCCGCGCGGATCACGTCGTCGCCACCCAGGCCGCGCAGCACGGCGGCGAATACCGTGGCGCCGATGAAGATGCCGAAGATGAACGCCGCGGTGCGGCTGGTCTGGTACAGCGCATCCTTGAGCACCGGCAGGTTCAGCCGGCGGCTGGCCGCTGCCATCAACAGTGCACCGAAGGCGCCGACGGCGGAGGCCTCGGTGGTGGTGGCGATACCGAAGAAGATCGAGCCGAGCACGGCGAAGATCAGTGCCAGCGGCGGCACCACGGCCCAGAACACGTCGAGCAGGGCACGGGCGTCGAGCTTCGGCCGGTTGACCGGGGCCGGGGCGAAGTCCTTTTTCAGCCAGGCGACGACCACGATGTAGAGGATGTACGCCAGCGCCAGCATCATCCCCGGGATCAACGCGCCCATGAACAGCTTGCCCACCGAGGCTTCCGAGGTGCCGAGGCGGTCGGCCATCAGCACCAGCATGATGCTCGGCGGGATGAGGATGCCCAGCGTGCCCACCGAGCAGGCGGTGCCCACCGCCAAGCTCTTGTTGTAGTTGGCCTGCAGCATCGGCCCGATGGAGAGCATGCCGAGCAGCGCCACCGAGGCGCCGACGATGCCGGTGGAGGCGGCGAGCAGGATGCCGACCACCACCACGGTCACCGCGTAGCCGCCTCGCAGCGGGCCGAGCACACGCACCAGGCTGTGCATCAGGCGCTCGGCGATGCCGGAGCGGTCGAGCATGATGCCCATGAAGATGAACAGCGGCAGGGCCACCATCAGCTCATTGGCGACGATGCCGTAGATGCGCGCGTCGAGCACGCCGATGGTGCCGTCCCAGGTAAACCAGAGATTGGCGTCGAAGTGTTCCACCAGCACATAGCCGACCACGGCGAACAGCAGGCCGATGCCGGCCAGCGACCAGGCGACCGGGAAGCCGAGCAGCAGCAGGCCCATGAAGCTGGCGAACATGGCGATGACGAGGATTGCTTCCAGACCCATGATTGCGACTACTCCATCAGGGCTGCGAACGAGTGCGGTCGCGCTCGTCCGAGGGGGCCGTCAGGGCCCGCGGGAAATTGAACAGCAGGGTGCTGCAGCGCAACGCGCGGGACAGCAGCGCCAGCGCTACCAGGGCGAGGCCGATGGGCAGCACGCTCTTGAAGATGAAGCGATGGGGCAGCCCGCTGGGTGCCTGGGAGCGTTCGTTGTAGAGGTAGGCCTTGTAGGCGTAGGGAATCAGCGCATCGATCATCAGCGCGATCACCGGCAGGGCCAGCAGCACGATGGCGACCAGCTCGATCCAGGCGCGGCTGCGCAGGCTGAAGCGTTCGCTCAGCACATCGACACGCACATGGTCGTCGCGCACTACGGCATAGGCGAGGGCAAGCATCAGCGCGGCGCCGAACAGGTGCCAGGACATTTCCTCCAGCGCGATGGAGCCGCGCGAGAGGGCAAAGCGGTTGAACACATTGGCCAGCACGACCAGCAGCACGGCCAGCCAGAGCCAGGCGCTGGCTTCGCCGATGGCCACCAGCAGGCGATCCAGCGGCCGCGAGATGCGGTTGTACGGCAGCGCGTCGGGCGCTGGCGCATCGGGAGAGACGGGCTTGAAGGACACGGCGGACCTCGAAATCTCGACACAGGTGAAGAACGCGGGCACGTCGCCGTGCCCGCCTTAGGCGCAGCTGTCAGTCGTACTTGTAGAAGTCGCGCGGCAGATAGCCCATGCCGTGCCAGATCGAGTGGTGCTGCATGAACTCACGCTGGCTGGTCAGCACGCGCTTGAACATCTCGTCCTTGGCGGCCATCTCGTCGAGCACCTCGTCGGTGACCTTCTGCAGCTCGCGCAGTACCGGCTCAGGCAGCACCTGGGCCTTCACGCCCTGCTTCTGGTAGTCACGCAGGGCGGTCGGCTGGGCCCACTCGCTTTCGGCAAAGCCCTTGAGGGTGGCCGACTCGCAACCCATCTCGATGAGTGCGCGGCTTTCCGGCGCGAGCTTGTCCCAGACGTCCTTGTTCACCAGCAGATGCGAGGTGGTCAGTGTCTGGTGCCAGCCGGGCATGATGTAGTTCTTGATGATCTGGTCCAGGCCGAGCATCTTGTCCACCGCCGGCTGCGAGAACTCGGTGGCGTCGATGGTCTTGCGCTCCAGCGCCTGGTAGATCTCGCCGCCCGGCACCATGGTCACCGAGGCGCCGAGCTTTTCCAGCACCTTGCCGCCGATACCGGCGAAGCGGATGCGCAAGCCATCGAAGTCATCCAGCTTCTCGATGGGCTTGGCGAACCAGCCGGCGCCTTCCGGGCCGATGATGCTGCACAGCATCGGGTGGATATTGCGCTCGGCGTAGATCTCCTCGAGCAGCTTCTTGCCGTCGCCCTGGTAATACCAGGCCAGGTGCGCCGGCGGCTCCATGTTGAACGGCGCGCCGGAGTACAGCGGCAGGGCCGGGATGGTGCCCTGGTCGTAGCCAATCCAGGTGTAGCCGGCCGGGTACTTGCCGCTGCTCACCGCATCCATGATTTCGAACGGCGGCACCAGCTCGCCCGGCTCGTAGTAGCGCAGCTGGATGTCGCCGCCCGAGACGGCCTTGAGCGATTCGGAAAGGTGCTTGACTGGTGTGGAGAGGCCGATCAGGTGGGAAGGGAAAGCCAGCGGTACCTGCCAGCGGATCTTTTCCGCGGCGCTGGCGACGCCACTGAGCAGGCTGGCGCCGAGCAGGGTTGTGGCACCGATGGCGCAGGCGATACGGGAGAGTTTGTTCTTGGTCGACATGCAGGTTTCCTTCTTGTTGTTGTTCTGGTGCCCGAGGGCGGACGCGTAACCGCCCGTGGGTCGAGGGCGTTAACAGGCCAGAACAAGAACAGAGGCCGAGCCGATGCTGCCGATTCGGCGCCAGTCTTGTTCTTTGGTTTGTTCTGGCGTCGCAGGGTGGATTGCAGGTTCTGTGCCTATCACTCGCGATCGAGGAAAGGCGCGGTCTGCAGCGGCATTCGGATGCTTGCAGGGCGATAGCGGTGTCCGCTGTGGCAGACACTGCTCAGGTGAACATGCGGCGGTGTCTGGAGTTCTGGAACATGTCCAGTTTCATGGACGGCAGCAATGACTGACTGCTGGACAAACGAAATCCGGCGTTGCGCGGGGCGCGACGCCGGATGAAAGGAGTAGAGCGGAGGGTGTGCGATCAGCTGGCGGCTTGCTTGGCCAAGGTGCTTTCCAGGGCGCTGCGGCAACGCTCTTCGGCGGTGTCCAGCTCCAGCTGCATCTGCTGGATGTCGAGCAGTTGCTGCTCCAGCTGCTGGCGCCGCTCGGCGATCATCTGCAGCATGATGTTCAGCTGCTTCTGGTTGCCGGCCTTGGGGTCGTAGAGTTCGATCAGCGTCTTGCATTCGGCCAGCGAAAAGCCGATGCGCTTGCCGCGCAGGATCAGCTTCAGCGCGACGCGATCCTTGGGTGAATAGATGCGTTCCTGACCGCGGCGGGTCGGCGTGAGCATGCCCTGTTCTTCGTAGAAGCGGATGGCGCGAGTGGTGATATCCAGCTCGTTGGCCAGGTCGGAAATACTGTAGGTCTGTTTCGCCATGATTCTTCCGATCATCCTCTGTCGCGCCCGGCGAACCGGGCGCGTGTCTGCCAGCATGCCCTGCCGCGACGGTGCGCTCAGGGGCGTTCGACTGCCAAGGCTACTCCCTGGCCACCACCGATGCACAGTGTTGCCAGGCCCTTGCGAACATCGCGGCGCTGCATCTCGTGCAGCAGGGTCACCAGGATGCGGCAGCCCGAGGCGCCGATCGGGTGGCCGAGGGCGATGGCGCCGCCGTTCACGTTGACCTTATCGGCATCCCAGCCCAATTCCTTACCCACCGACAGCGCCTGCACGGCGAAGGCTTCGTTGGCTTCGATCAGGTCCAGCTCGGCCAGCGACCAGCTGGCTTTCTCCAGGCAGCGGCGGGTAGCGGAAACCGGGCCGATGCCCATGATCGCCGGGTCGACGCCAGCGTTGGCGTAACCGGCGATCTTCGCCAGTACCGGCAGGCCCAGGGCCTCGGCCTTGCTGGCGCTCATCAGCACCACCGCAGCGGCGCCGTCGTTGAGGGTCGAAGCGTTGCCGGCGGTGACGCTGCCGTCTTTCTTGAACGCTGCGCGCAGGCCGCCGAGGGAGTCGGCCGTAGTGCCGGCGCGGGGTTGCTCGTCGCGGGCGAAGGCGAGCGGATCGCCCTTGCGCTGCGGGATGAGCACCGGGGTGATCTCGGCATCGAAGCGGCCGCTTTCGATGGCCGCTGCTGCACGCTGCTGCGACTGCGCGGCGAAGGCGTCCTGCTGGGCGCGGTCGATGCCGTACTTGTCGGCCAGGTTCTCTGCGGTGATGCCCATGTGGTAGTCGTTGAAGGCATCCCACAGACCGTCGGTGATCATGGTGTCGACGATCTGCGCGTGGCCCATGCGCAGGCCGGTGCGTGCGCCGGGCAGGACGTAGGGCGCCAGGCTCATGTTCTCCATGCCGCCGGCGATGACCACTTCGGCATCGCCGCAGCGGATCGCCTGCACGGCCAGATGCACGGCCTTGAGGCCCGAGCCGCAGACCTTGTTCAGCGTCATGGCCGGTACGGCGTGGGGCAGGCCGGCCTTGATCGAGGCCTGGCGCGCGGTGTTCTGCCCGGCGCCGGCGGTGAGCACATGGCCGAGGATGACTTCATCGACCTGGGCCGGGTCGATGCCGGTCTTTTCCAGCAGGGCGCGGATCACGGTGGCGCCCAGTTCGACTGCCGGCACATTGGCCAGCGAGCCCTGGAAACTGCCGATGGCGGTGCGGGTTGCAGCTACGATGACGACGTCTTGCATGACGGACTCCGAATAAAAAGGCGCTACGCCGGGGCGTAACGCGAGGACCAGGCACGCGGCCTGGCTCCGGGAAAGGGTGCCCTCGAACGGCAGGGGGCAAGCCGTTGGTCAGCGCGCTGGCGGACCGGTCGATGCCGCAGTATACGGGCGCCTGGGTGACTGGCCAGTGCTGGCGGCGCCGCCGGCTCGGGGGCGTTCGGGACAGGCGGGAAGACGCGGCGGGCAAGGGTTGCTCCGGCGTCCTTCCCGCACTCGCTTCAGCGCTGGATCGGGCTGCCGGTGGCCTCTTGCAGCTCCTCGAAGCTGACGCCTTCGGCCAGCTCCACCAGCTTCAGGCCCTGCTCGGTGACGTCCAGCACGCCGAGGTCGGTGATGATCCGGTCGACCACGCCGAGGCCGGTCAGCGGCAGGTCGCAGGCCGGCAGGATCTTGTGCGCGCCGCCCTTGGCGGTGTGCTCCATCAGCACCACGACGCGCTTGACGCCGGCCACCAGGTCCATTGCGCCGCCCATGCCCTTGACCATCTTGCCGGGGATCATCCAGTTGGCCAGATCGCCTTTTTCCGACACCTGCATGGCGCCGAGGATGGCCAGGTTGATGTGGCCGCCGCGGATCATGGCAAAGCTCTGCGCGTTGTCGAAGAAGCTCGAGCCGGGCAGGGCGGTGACGGTCTGCTTGCCGGCGTTGATCAGGTCCGGGTCGATCTCTTCCTCGGTCGGGAAGGGACCGATGCCGAGCAGGCCGTTCTCGCTCTGCAGCCAGACGTCCATGCCTTCGGGGATGTAGTTGGCCACCAGGGTCGGCAGGCCGATACCGAGGTTGACGTAGAAGCCGTCCTGCAGCTCCTGGGCGGCGCGTTGCGCCATCTGTTCACGTGTCCAGGCCATGGTCTCAGCTCCTCACCGTGCGTTTTTCGATGCGTTTTTCCGGGTTCGGGTTGTGCACGATGCGATGCACATAGATGCCCGGCAGGTGGATCTGGTCCGGGTCCAGCTCGCCGGTCTCGACGATCTCCTCCACCTCGACGACGCAGACCTCGCCGGCCATCGCCGCCAGCGGGTTGAAGTTGCGCGCGGTCTTGCGAAACAGCAGGTTGCCGGCCTTGTCGGCCTTCCACGCCTTGACCAGGGCCAGGTCCGCGGTCAGCGATTCTTCCATCACGTACCACTCGCCGTTGAACTGGCGGGTCTCCTTGCCTTCGGCCACCAGGGTGCCGTAGCCGGTCTTGGTGTAGAACGCCGGGATGCCCGCGCCGCCGGCACGCAGCTTCTCCGCCAGGGTGCCCTGCGGGGTGAACTCCAGGGCCAGCTCACCGGCCAGGTATTGGCGCTCGAACTCCTTGTTCTCACCCACGTAGGAGGAAATCATCTTGCTGATCTGCCGCGTCTCCAGCAGCAGGCCGAGGCCGAAACCGTCGACACCGGCGTTGTTGCTGATGGCAGTCAGGTCCTTCCTGCCGCTGTCGCGCAGGGCGGCGATCAGATGCTCGGGGATGCCGCACAGGCCGAAGCCGCCGACGGCGATGGTCATGCCGTCCTCGACCAGGCCTTCCAGGGCGTGGGCGGCGCTGGGGTAAATCTTGTTCATGAATTACCTCTACTTGTTGTTCTGTCTGTGCCGGGTGGTCCGATAGATGGCCGCCCAACGAATAGGATTTAGCAAAATCGGTGCCGCTAACCGGCCTGCCTGGCGCGGGCGACCCGCGAACCATTGGCACGCCCCAGCAGCTGGCTGATGCGCTGGCCGGCGCCGATCAACGCATCGAGGTCGATGCCGGTGGCTATGTCCAGCCCGTTGAACATGTACAGCACGTCTTCGCTGGCGACATTGCCGCTGGCGCCTTTGGCGTACGGGCAACCACCGAGGCCGGCGACCGAGCTGTCGAACACCGCGATACCCTCCAGCAGGCTGGCATAGATGTTCGCCAGCGCCTGGCCGTAGGTGTCGTGGAAATGCCCGGCCAACCGTTCGCGCGGCACTTCGCTGGCCACGGTATCGAACAGGGTGCGGGTCTTGCCCGGTGTGCCGGTGCCGATGGTGTCGCCTAGTGAAACCTCGTAGCAGCCCATGGCATACAGCTCGCGGGCGACTTCGGCGACTTTGGCTGGCGCCACTTCACCTTCGTAGGGGCAGCCGAGCACACAGGAGACGTAGCCGCGCACGCGGATGTCCTGCGCGCGGGCAGCCTCCATCAAAGGCGCGAAGCGTGCCAGGCTCTCGGCGATGGAGCAGTTGATGTTCTTCTGCGAGAAAGCTTCGGAGGCCGCACCGAACACCGCGACTTCCTTCACGCCGGCCTCGATGGCCGCCTCCAGGCCCTTCATGTTCGGCGTCAGCGCTGCGTAAGTAACCCCGGCCTTGCGCTGGATTTGCGCGAAGACTTCGGCGGAGCCCGCCATCTGCGGCACCCACTTGGGCGAGACGAAGCTGCCGACTTCGATATAAGACAGCCCGGCGGCGCTCAGGTCGTCGACCAGACGCACCTTGTCCGCCACGCTGATCGGTTGCTGCTCGTTCTGCAGGCCGTCACGCGGTCCGACTTCCACCAGCCGGACCTGTTTGGGCAGGCTCATATGTCCTCCAGGGGTAACGGCGTCCGCCGTTGCGTGGGTATCGGTGGAAAATCGCTGCGCGAGTTTTCCACCCTACGGTGTTGTGTTCGGGCGTAGGGTGGACAACGGCGAAGCCTTGTCCACCTTGTGCATCCTTCAGGCCTCTTCCATCTCCAGCAGCACCGCGCCTTCGCTGACCATTTCGCCTTCGCTGCAGAACAGGCTCTTGACCACGCCAGCCTGGGCGCTGCGGATGCTGTGTTCCATCTTCATCGCTTCCAGGACGATCAGCGCGGTGCCGGCTTCGACATGCTGACCGGCCTCCACCAACACACGCACGATACTGCCGTTCATTGGCGCGGTCAGGCCGCCGTGATGCTGGTGGCTGGCCTCGGCTTCGGCGATGGGGTCGAAGGCGCGCACGGCCAGCCATTCGCCGTTCCACTGCAGGTACAGTGCATCGCCCTGGCGGATCGCCCTGGGCGTGCGGACGCTCTGCCGCGGCGCTGCCGGGTCGACCTTCAGCCGGCGGCTCTCGCCATTGCACTGCAGGTGCAGGCTGATCTGCGCCGGCATGCCTAAACGCAGTCCGCTGCGCTTGGACCACGGCGAATGGGCATCGTCGTCGCGAACCGAGGTCGGTTCGCTCTGTACGAAGCACTCGGCAGCCTGTTGCCAGAAGGCATCGGACAGCTCGCCGGCCGGACGCAGCAGTTCGCTTTCGTGGCGCGGGATAAAGCCGGTATCCAGCTCGGCCTCGGCAAAGGCGCGATGGCCGACGACGCGGCGCAGGAACGCGAGGTTGGTGCGCACGCCGCCGACGGCGGTCTCGTCGAGCATGGCCAAGAGGCGCAGCCGCGCTTCCTCGCGGTTCTCGCCCCAGGCGATCAGCTTGCCGAGCATCGGATCGTAGAAGGGCGACACGGTATCGCCCTCGGCGACGCCGCTGTCGACGCGACGGCCCGGACCATCCGCGGCTTCACGGTAGAGCTCGAGTGTGCCGGTGGCGGGAAGGAAATCGTTGTCCGGGTCCTCGGCGTACAGCCGTACCTCGATGGCATGGCCGATCAGCGGCACCTGCTCCTGGCTGATCGGCAGCGGTTCGCCGCGGGCGACGCGAATCTGCCAGGCGACCAGGTCGAGGCCGGTGATGGCCTCCGTGACCGGGTGCTCGACCTGCAGACGGGTGTTCATTTCCATGAAGAAGAATTCGCCACGGGCATCCAGCAGGAATTCCACGGTGCCGGCGCCGACGTAGCCGATGGCCTTGGCCGCCTTCACCGCGGCTTCGCCCATGGCACGGCGCAGCTCGGGGGACAGGCCAGGGGCAGGGGCCTCTTCGACCACCTTCTGATGGCGGCGCTGGATCGAGCAGTCGCGCTCGTTCAGGTACAGGCAGTTGCCGTGCTGGTCGGCGAAGACCTGGATTTCCACATGGCGCGGCTTGAGCACGTATTTCTCGACCAGCATGCGCGAGTCACCGAACGACGACTGTGCCTCGCGCTGGGCGGACGCCAGTGCTTCGGCCAGGTCCGCCTCGCGCTCGACCACCTTCATGCCCTTGCCGCCGCCACCGGCGGTGGCCTTGAGCAGCACCGGGTAGCCGATCCTTTCCGCGGCAGCACGGAAGGTTTCCACGTCCTGCGCTTCGCCGTGGTAGCCCGGTACCAGCGGCACGCCGGCTTCTTCCATCAGCGCCTTGGCGGCGGACTTGCTGCCCATGGCGTCGATGGCGGAGGCGGGCGGGCCGAGGAAGATCAGCCCGGCCTGTTCGATGGCGCGGGCGAACTCGGCGTTCTCCGAGAGAAAGCCGTAGCCCGGGTGGATCGCCTGGGCGCCGCTGGCCTTGGCCGCCTCGATCAGCTTGTCGATGCGCAGGTAGCTCTCGACCGGCTTGGCGCCGCCCAGGTCGATGCGGATATCGGCTTCGCGGGCATGGCGCGCGCTGGCGTCGATGGCGCTGTGCACCGCAACGGTGGTCAGGCCCATGGCCTTGGCGGTGCGCATCACGCGGCAGGCGATCTCGCCGCGGTTGGCGACCAGGAGGGTGGTAATCATTGTAGTGGCTCCTGCGTGGCCTTCAGTGGGTTTCCCCTCACCCTAGCCCTCTCCCCTATGCCGGGCGCCCCGGAGGGGCGAGGGGATGACGGAGTGAGGCGGAGGAATGATGTGGTTTGGTTGTCGGCGGCTTGCCGGATGGAGGCTGCAGGCCGAGCGTCGTGGCGGTGGCCGTGTGGTGCGCTTTGGTTTTTTGGCTGCAACTGCATCGCGCTCCGGACCCCGCACGGCCAAACCCCCTCGCCCCCTTGGGGAGGGGGCTGGGGTGAGGGGGCGCTGCCAAGGACCGACACAGCCGCCCGACCACCACACAACGCAACCCTCTCACCGCGCGTACGCGACAACGTATACGAGCGAGCACCCCACAGAAGCCCAGTCATCACGCGCGCTCCTGCCAGGCGGGCGTGCGTTTTTCCAGGAAGGCGCTCAGGCCTTCCTGACCTTCCGGGCTGGTGCGCAGGCGCGCAATGGCCTGTTCGGTGGTCTGGCGCAGGTCGGCGCTGAAATCGCCATCGCCCACTTCCAGCAGCAGGTCCTTGCAGGCCTTGAGCGCCTGCGGGCTGTTGAGCAGCAGGTTGTCGACCCATTGCTCCAGCGCGGCGTCCAGCTCACTGGCCGGGTAGGTCTCGGCGAGCAGGCCCAGTTCGCGGGCACGTGTGCCGTCGAAACGTTCGGCGGTCAGCGCGTAGCGGCGGGTGGTGCGCTCGCCGATGGCCTTGACCACGTACGGGCTGATCACCGCCGGCGCCAGGCCGATGCGGACTTCCGACAGGCAGAACAGTGCGTCGCGGGCGCCGATGGCCATGTCGCAGCAGGCGATCAGCCCGAGCGCGCCGCCGAAGGCCGCGCCCTGTACCACGGCCAGGGTCGGCTGCGGCAGCTGGTAAAGGCGCTGCATCAGCTCGCCGAGTTCGTGGGCGTCAGCCAGGTTCGCCTGGTAGTCGAGCTCGGCCGACTCGCGCATCCAGCCCAGATCGGCACCGGCGGAGAAATGCTTGCCGCGCCCGCGCAGGATCAGGAAGCGGATGCTGGCATCGTCCTGCACCTGGGCCAGTGCGGCGTTCAGTTCGCCGATCACCCGGGCGTCGAAGGCGTTGTTCTTGTCCTCGCGGTTTAGCCAGAGGGTGGCGACGCCGCGCGCGTCTTTGTTCAGTTCGATGGTCTGGAAATCGGTCATCTCGGCATCCTCGATGCGACTGCAGTCGCCGGCGCGCTTGGCTGCCGGCGGCTCGGATTACATGCGGAACACGCCGAAGCGGGTCGGCTCGATCGGCGCATTCAGCGCGGCGGACAGCGCCAGCCCCAGCACCTCGCGGGTCTGCGCCGGGTCGATCACGCCGTCGTCCCACAGCCGCGCGCTGGAGTAATAGGGATGGCCCTGGCGCTCGTACTGCTCGAGAATCGGCTGCTTGATCGCGGCTACCTCGTCGTCGCCGAGACTCTTGCCGGCGCGCTCGCTCTGTTCCTGCTTGACCTGGGCGAGTACCCCGGCGGCCTGTTCGCCGCCCATCACCGCGATGCGTGCGTTGGGCCACATCCACAGGAAGCGCGGGTCGTAGGCGCGGCCGCACATGCCGTAGTTGCCGGCGCCGAAGCTGCCGCCGATGAGCACGGTGAACTTCGGCACCTGGGCGCAGGCCACCGCGGTGACCAGCTTGGCGCCGTGCTTGGCGATGCCGCCGGCCTCGTATTTCTGCCCGACCATGAAGCCGGTGATGTTCTGCAGGAACAGCAGCGGGATGCCGCGCTGGCAGGCCAGTTCGATGAAGTGCGCGCCTTTCTGCGCCGCCTCGGCGAAGAGGATGCCGTTGTTGGCGAGGATGGCGATCGGGTAGCCGTGCAGATGGGCGAAGCCGCAGACCAGGGTGGTGCCGAACAGCGCCTTGAACTCATCGAACTCGCTGCCGTCCACCAGCCGCGCGATCACCTCGCGCACGTCATAGGGTTGCTTGGCCTGCGCCGGGATCACGCCGTACAGCTCGTCGGCGGCATACAGCGGTGCGCGCGGTTCGCGGGTCTGCAGCTGGCCGAGCTTGCGCCAGTTTAGGTTGGCCACGCAGCGGCGGGCGATGGAAAGGGCGTGCTCGTCGTTCTCGGCGTAGTGGTCGGCGACGCCCGAGGTCTTGCAGTGCACGTCGGCGCCGCCCAGCTCCTCGGCGGTCACCACTTCGCCGGTGGCAGCCTTCACCAGCGGCGGGCCGGCGAGGAAGATGGTCGCCTGGTTGCGCACCATGATGGTCTCGTCGGCCATCGCTGGCACGTAGGCGCCGCCGGCAGTGCAGGAGCCCATCACCACAGCGATCTGCGGGATGCCCATGGCGCTCATGTTGGCCTGGTTGAAGAAGATGCGGCCGAAGTGCTCGCGGTCCGGGAACACCTCGTCCTGTCGCGGCAGGTTGGCGCCACCGGAGTCCACCAGGTAGATGCAGGGCAGGCGGTTCACGCGGGCGACGGTCTGCGCGCGCAGGTGCTTCTTCACTGTCAGCGGGTAGTAGGTGCCGCCTTTCACGGTGGCGTCGTTGGCGATGATCATGCACTCGACGCCTTCGACGCGGCCGATCCCGGCCACTACGCCGGCAGCGGCGACGTCTTCGCCATAGACCTCATGGGCGGCCAGCGGCGCGAGTTCGAGAAAGGCCGAGCCGGCGTCGAGCAGGGTATCGATGCGCTCGCGCACCAAGAGCTTGCCGCGTGAGACATGGCGCTGCTGGGCGGTGGCGCCGCCGCCTTCGCTGACGCGGCCGAGCAGGGCGCGCAGGTTGTTCACCTGTTCGAGCATCGCCGCGCTGTTGGCGGCGAACTCCGGCGAACGGGTATTGATCTGGGTGTGCAGGATGGCCATGGTTGGCTCCGTTCAGTTCCATCATGGATGGCTCTGCCATCCACCGACTGCGGTGGAAAACGCGTCGCGGTTTTCCACCCTACGAGGGTTGGGCGTTGTTCCGCCCGCAGCTCACCTGGATTCGTTGAACAGCTCGCGTCCGATCAGCATCCGGCGGATCTCGCTGGTGCCGGCGCCAATCTCGTAGAGCTTGGCGTCACGCAGCAGGCGGCCGGTGGGGAATTCGTTGATATAGCCGTTGCCACCGAGGATCTGGATCGCCTGCAGGGCCATCTGCGTGGCGTTTTCGGCGGTATAGAGGATCACCCCGGCGGCGTCCTTGCGGGTGGTCTCGCCACGGTCGCAGGCTTGAGCGACGGCGTAGAGATAGGCACGGCTGGCGTTGAGCTGGGTGTACATGTCCGCCACCTTGCCCTGAATGAACTGGAACTCGCCGATGCTCTGACCGAACTGCTTGCGGTCGTGGATATAGGGCACCACCACATCGAGGCAGGCCTGCATGATCCCGGTCGGGCCGCCGGCCAGGACCACGCGCTCGTAATCCAGGCCGCTCATCAGCACCTTGACGCCGCCGTTCTCGACGCCCAGCACGTTCTCTTGCGGCACCTCGACGTCATCGAAGAACAGCTCGCAGGTGTTGGAGCCACGCATGCCGAGCTTGTCGAACTTGTTGCCGCGGGAGAAACCTTTCCAGTCGCGCTCGACGATGAAGGCGGTGATGCCGTGCGGACCCTTGTCCAGGTCGGTCTTGGCGTAGATCACATAGGTGTTGGCGTCCGGGCCGTTGGTGATCCAGGTCTTGCTGCCGTTGAGCACGTAGCGGTCGCCACGCTTTTCGGCGCGCAGCTTCATGGAGACCACGTCGGAGCCGGCATTCGGCTCGCTCATGGCCAGCGCACCGACGTGTTCGCCGCTGATCAGCTTGGGCAGGTAGCGGGCCTTCTGCTCGGGGTTGCCGTTGCGGTTGATCTGGTTGACGCACAGGTTGGAGTGGGCGCCGTAGGAGAGGGCGACCGAGGCCGAGCCGCGGCTGATCTCTTCCATCGCCACCACGTGGGCCAGGTAGCCGAGGCCGGCACCACCGTACTCCTCGGAGACGGTCACGCCGAGCAGGCCCATCTCGCCGAATTTTCTCCACATGTCCGCCGGGAACAGGTTGTCCTGATCGATGGCTTCGGCGCGCGGGGCAATCTCGGCGGCGACGAAGGCCTGGACCTGCTCGCGCAGCATGTCGATGGTTTCACCGAGGGCGAAATTGAGGCTGGAGTAGTTCATGGGGCCACCTGCTTGTCTTGTAATTGTTCTGTGTTCAGAGAATTCGTGCATCCGGCGGGTTCCGGCCGGCGCTCCGGTCGCAGCCTGAGCGCCTTCGGGAACTGGTTGCTCGCTGCTTTACGTTAACGTAAAGGCGCGCCGGCGGTCTGTCAACATACCAGCGGGCGGCGTTCTGCAAGCATAGGTGCACGGCAAGGGCGGTGCTGCCCGGCCATGGATGCCGCGGGTGGTGTTTCGTCGGTGGCGGGGCACTCGCCGTGGGCGTGGCGGGACTAAACAGGCAATGGTCGGAGCGCCGGCCTGTCATCGACGAGGAATCCATGCCCCGTATCGGCTTCGCCTGCATGTATCGCCACCCGCAACAGAGCCTCTCGCTGAAGGAGCTGGAGCGCATCGAGCGGACCTTCAACCCGCGCAGCACCACGCTGCGCTGGATGGCCTCGGTCGGTCGCGCCGCGGCCGAGGCGAGGCTGGAGGAGATCGTCGAGCACAATCTGAGCGCTCAGCGGGTGCTGCTCGAATACGTCGCCACGTTGCCGCCGATGCTGCGCATGTTGCGCCTGTCCAGCGACTTGCTGCCGTTCTACAGCCATGCCGAGATCGCGCCGTTCTACCGTCGCGCCGAGATACGGAACCGCCTCGAGGCTGGCTTCGCCGCGATCGGCGAACTGGCACGGGCCAACGAAATCCGTCTGTCGATGCATCCGGGGCAGTATTGCGTGCTTGGCTCGGACAAGCCGCAGGTGGTGGAAAACAGCCTGGCGGAATTCGAATACCACGCCGACATGATCCGCATGATGGGTTACGGCCGGCGCTTCCAGGACTTCAAATGCAACCTGCATATCGCAGGGCGGCTCGGCGCCGAGGGGGTGCGTGCCGTGTGGCCGCGCCTGTCGACCGAGGCGCGCCACTGCATCACCTTCGAGAACGACGAAAAGACCTATGGCCTGGACGACTGCCTGAGCCTCGCGGACCTCGCGCCGGTGGTGCTGGATATCCATCACTGCTGGATTCACGAGGGCCGCTACATCGAGCCGGACGACCCGCGCATCGAGCGCGTTCTGGAAAGCTGGCGCGGTGTGCGGCCGACCATGCACTACTCGCAGCCGCAGGAGAGCCTGATGGAGCTCGGCTTCGCGCCGGAGCAGAAGCTGGAAATCCCCGAGTTGCTGGAGAAGGTCAACAAGCGCGACCTCTATGCGCATAGCAAACGCATGTGGAACCACCGGACGAATCACTATGCGTTTCAGTTTCTTGATCGCTTCGACATCATGCTCGAAGCCAAGGACAAGAACCTCGCCGCGCTAGATTTCCATAACGAGTACCAGCGCGAATGCGGCTGACGAGGCGTCTTCGGCAGACGCATGCGCGGCATCGTTGCAGAGGCTCCGGCGCAACCGTTTTTGCGCCGCTCAGGCATGCCTTCCGACACGTCGTGTCAGCGCCGATCTGGCCGCGGCTGACCCCGTTATTCGTCACCAGATAATGGCCATTTGACTGCTCGAGCTCCTCGACTTTCGCCTACCCTGCAACATATTGTCAGCTAGTTACCTTTACGTTAACGTAATCGTCGCCTAGGGTGACTGTCAGCAGCGCCAGCACCCTTGCGAGCACGCCTCATAACAAACATAAGACTGAGGAAAATCGTCATGAGTCTTCCGAGCTATACCTGCGGACCGCAGAGCAAACCCCTGTTGCCCATGACCATCGGCGCGGCATTCGACCGTACCGTGGAGCGCTTTCCCCAGCGCGAGGCCCTGGTGGTGCGCCATCAGCAGCTGCGTTACACCTGGGCGGAACTGGCGGAGGCGGTGGACCGTTGCGCGCGTGGCCTGCTGGCCCTCGGACTGCAAGCTGGCGAACGAGTGGGAATCTGGTCACCGAACAATGCCCAGTGGTGCATTACCCAGTTCGCCACGGCGAAGATCGGCGTGGTGCTGGTCAACATCAACCCCGCTTACCGCCTCAGCGAACTTGAGTACGCCTTGAAGCAGTCCGGCTGCCGCTGGCTGATCTGCGCCGATGCTTTCAAGACTTCCGATTACCACGCCATGCTCCACGAGCTGCTGCCGGAGCTGGAAAGCGCCGCTGTCGGCGCCCTGCAGAGCCATATGCTGCCCGAGCTGCGCGGGGTGATCAGCCTGTGCGACAAGCCGGTGGACGGCATGCTCCAGTGGCAGGCGCTGATGGAGATGGCCGAGCAGGTCGGCCCCGAACAGCTGCGCCAGTGCGGCGAACGCTTGCAGTTCGACGACCCCATCAACATCCAGTACACCTCCGGCACCACGGGCTTCCCCAAGGGCGCCACCCTCAGTCACTACAACATCCTCAACAACGGCTACATGGTCGGCGAGAGTCTCAGGCTCACCGAGCACGACCGTCTGGTGATCCCGGTGCCGCTGTACCACTGCTTCGGCATGGTCATGGGCAACCTCGGTTGCGTTACCCATGGCACCACCATGATCTATCCGAGCGCCGCCTTCGAGCCGCTGGCGGCGCTGCAGGCCGCGGCCGAGGAAAAGGCCACCGGCATGTACGGCGTGCCGACCATGTTCATCGCCATGCTCGACCACCCGGAGCGCCAGTCGCTGGACCTGAGCAGCCTGCGCACCGGCATCATGGCCGGCTCCACCTGCCCGATCGAGGTGATGAAACGCGTCATCGACGACATGCACCTGGCGGAAATGCAGATCGCCTACGGCATGACCGAAACCAGTCCGGTCTCCACCCAAACCAGCGCCGACGACGACCTGGAACGTCGCGTGACCAGCGTCGGCCGCACGCAGCCGCATCTGGAAAGCAAGATCGTCGACGAGCACGGCGCGGTGGTGCCGCGCGGGCAGATCGGCGAACTGTGCACCCGCGGCTACAGCGTGATGCTCGGCTACTGGAACAACCCGGACGCCACCCGCGATGCCATCGACGGCGCCCGCTGGATGCACACCGGTGACCTCGCGGTAATGGACGATGAGGGTTACATCAAGATCGTCGGCCGCAACAAGGACATGATCATCCGCGGCGGCGAGAACGTGTACCCGCGCGAGATCGAGGAATTTCTCTTCACCCATCCGGCGGTCGCCGACGTGCAGGTGATCGGCGTGCCGGACAGCAAGTTCGGCGAGGAGATCGTCGCCTGGGTCAAGCTGCACCCCGGCCACGAGGTCGAGGCCGAGGCGCTGCGCGAGTTCTGCAAGGGCCGCATTGCCCACTTCAAGACGCCGCGGCACATCCGGTTCGTCGACGACTTCCCGATGACCATCAGCGGCAAGGTGCAGAAGTTCCGCATGCGCGAGATCAGCGTGGTCGAGCTGGGCATCAGCGAACAGCACTGACCGGCACCGGCCGGGTTCGCCCGGCCGGCCACTCGCTAATCCGAAAAGGAGCTTTCCATGGCGCTGCCTATTGCTCAGTCGATCAGCCGTTTTCCGCTGCCCGATAGCCTCGACACGCTGCCCGCCGACCTGCGCGAACGGATTCTCGCCGTGCAGGAAAAGGCCGGTTTCATCCCCAACGTGTTTCTCATGCTGGCTCATCGGCCGGCGGAGTTTCGCGCCTTCTTCGCCTATCACGATGCGCTGATGGAGCGCGAAGCCGACAGCCTGACCCAGGCCGAGAAGGAGATGATCGTGGTGGCGGTCAGCGCCGACCACGGCTGCCTGTATTGCGTGGTCGCCCATGGCGCGATCCTGCGCATCCTCGCCAAGGACGCGCAGCTGGCCGACCAGATCGCCGTCAACTACCGCACCGCGCCGATCTCCGAACGCCAGCGCACGATGCTCGATTTCGCCCTGCACCTTGCGGCAGGGCGCGGCGTGCTGGACGACGCCTGGCAGGCGCGGCTGGAAGCCCAGGGTTTCAGC